>Ga0316204_10001272_pt1 | contig 72272 bp, 70 predicted proteins | sample 6monrhotite_MG_2_FD_205661 | JGI IMG/M metagenome (GOLD analysis project Ga0316204, IMG submission 205661) | Microbial mat bacterial communities from mineral coupon in-situ incubated in ocean water Damariscotta River, Maine, United States -... | ecosystem: Environmental > Aquatic > Marine >...
CATCCACAAAACAAGCCCTAAATAGCAGTCCAATCCCAACCTCGATAAGCCTATAGACACTTCAGCCGCCAATCTGTACCATTGACTTAACCGCTGTATCGGAGCGACATATGTACGTACAGGAAAGAATATGAAACACGCAATCCTCCTCGCATCACTCGCGGCCTCAATGGCCACCTCAATCACAACCGCCGCCCCGTTCACCTACCAGGGCGAACTCCAGGACGCCGGCGCCCCAGCCGACGGCACCTACGACCTCCGCTTCGAGCTCTTCGACGCACCAAAAAACGGATCGCAGATCGGTCCAACAATCACATTCAATGATCTCGAGGTCGTCGACGGCCTCTTCCAAGTCGATATTGACTTCGGAGAAGTCTTCGACGAATCCTCCGCATTCATCTTCATCGAAGTCCGAAACGGCGACTCCACAGGCGGCTACACCGGGCTCTTGCCAATGACCCCAGTCACCGCAACACCCAAGGCGCAGCACGCCACTACCGCAGACACAGCCGCCACAGCAGACACCGCCGCCACAGCCGCAACCGCCACCACCGCAAACACGCTCTCTGTGCCAGCAACCATCTCAGGAAGCGACCCCACACAAATCCTCACGATCAACCAAGCGGATCTCACCGCTAGCTCCGCCGCATTTCGCGCGACAAGAGGAGCAGCGACCTTCCCACTAGATGGTCTCGTTGATCGCGTCGTAGAAGTTGAATCAGACGACACGCCGCTCGGTTTGATCGCATTCGCCAGCCGGCTTCCACTCTGCGGGACTCTCGGCCCCGATAGCGTACCTTCAAGCGGCAATACAATCAGCGCTGCAGTTCTCGGTGAAGTCCGCTTTAACTCCCCCGGAAATCAAATCGCTCTCTGGGGACTCAACCGTCACGCAAACACCGATGCCCGATTCGCAACCGCTGACTACGCCGGCGATCTCCGCGGCGATCTCCGTGTCACGGGAAACATCACCAAAGACTTCGCCCAAAACTCCTACGACCTCGCCGCACCCATCGCCTACGGCTATGTCAACTCCAACGGCACCTCGGTCAGGGGCACACCAAACTTCAGCGTCGTATGGAATGCAACCGCTCAGCGATACGAAATCGAAATCGACGATGAGAACTATTTCTTCTCTAACTATGTCACAATCGTCACGCAAGCAACTTCGGATGTGACCCTCAGGACCAGCTCCACCTCCGGACGCTTGATCGTTATCGCAGAGAGCACCGCAACACAAGCCAATGTGCAAGCGAGCTTCCAGTTCGTCACCTACAAACCATCCGGTCTCGCACGCATCCAAGGCCAACCCCGCCGCCAACTCACCCCCCTCAACACACCCTACACCGACCAAGATCTCTACCCACGCCCCGCTCCCTCGAGCCCACGTGCCCCAATATTCGTCGAGACCACCACCAAGAGCCCGATCGAACGCGACTAACCACCGCCCCAGCCCGACCTCACCACAGCGCCCCGACACCGGGGCGTTTTTCATGCCACACCCACATAGCCAGGCCGGACCCCCTGCGTACGCGCGTCATAGCACGGTCGCCCCCGAGCCAGTTGCCCGTCATGCGGTGCCAAACTTTGATCCGGGCAATCCACACGTATTTACACAGGAGCCGGCAAGAACGGGACCGCTGATGACACTTTCCAGTATCTGCCGATAGCCGCAAGGAAACCTCATCGCGTCCTTTGCCGGGAGTACGAGCATGCACATCACAACCGCCGCCCTCATCGCCGCCCTCGCCGCGTCCGCGAACGCCGACGTCCTCCTCCTCATCGACCTCTCCGTAGACGATCGCCTCACCATCACCGCCACCACCGGCACCTCGGCCGCAACCATCTCCGGCAGAAACCTCATCGGCATCTACCTCCAGGGCATCATCGGTTCCGAGTTCGCAAACTCGGGGGCCGGGTCCTCAGTGATCAACACCACCCTCACCCCCGCGGCAAACCAACTCGGAACCGCGCCACTCCTCCGGGCGCCAGGCCCAGCGGACTACGGGCTCAACATCTACGCGCTCTCCGACGACCCAACCCTTCATTTCACCCAGGGCCAACTAGCCTTCGCAGGCACCGCGACCTTCGATATCCCGGGCCTCTACGGTGACTTCCCAAACGGTGCCACCTCCGGCAACATCTACTTCCCGGCCACAAACAACCAAGGCCTCGACGACGCCGCCATCCTCGGAACCTACCGGGTCATCCCGTCCCCACCCGCCCTCGCCCCGCTCGCCCTGTTCATGCTCGCCGCAAGCCGCCGACGCAGCACCTGATCACCCACGCTCTCAACGCACCCAAACGCCCCCCGGGGGCGTTTTTTTTCGTCGCAGCATCCCGATCCAAACCAACCCCGACACCCGCTAAACTCATCCCAGCCAATCAACCACCACCCTCCGGACGGAGCCGACCAGCATGAAGATCCACGAGCACCAAGCCCGCGACCTCCTCGCCGCATACAAGATCCCCGTCCCCGCAGGCGAGGTCATCACCTCCAAAGAGGACGCTGGTCGGGCCTACAAAGCCGTCACCAACGAATCAGCCCCCTCGAAAGACGGCTCCCTCGCCGTCGTCAAGGCCCAGGTCTTCGCCGGCGGCCGCGGCAAAGCCGGCTTCGTCAAACTCGTCAAATCCGCCCAGGAAGCCACCGACGCCGCCAAGTTCATGCTCTCCAACAAGATGGTCTCCAACCAGACCGGCCCCGAAGGCCTCGACGTCAACAAGCTCCTCATCGCCGCCGGCGTAGACATCGACAAAGAGTTCTACCTCGCCATCACCACCGACCGCAACACACGCCGCAACGTCCTCATCGCCTCGTCCGAGGGCGGCGTAGAGATCGAGCAAGTCGCCGAGTCCAACCCCGAAGCCATCATCAAAACCCCGCTCCACCCCCTCATGGGCCTCCAGCCCTACCAGGCCCGCGACGTCGCATTCGCCCTGGGCTTCAAGGGCAAGCAGATCAACCAAGCCGTCAAAATCATGCTCGCCCTCGCCAAACTCTACATGGACAAAGACTGCTCCCTCGCCGAGATCAACCCCCTCATCACCACCCCGTCCAACGACGCCCACCCCGACGGCCAAGTCCTCGCCATCGACGCCAAGTTCAACTTCGACGACAACGCCACCTTCCGCCACAAAGACATCGCCGCCCTGGCCGACCCCGCCGAGGAAAACCCCGCCGAGGTCCGCGCCGCCAAAATGGGCCTGTCCTACATCGCTCTCGACGGCAACATCGGCTGCCTCGTCAACGGCGCGGGCTTGGCCATGGCCACCATGGACACCATCAAACTCGAAGGCGGAGACCCCGCCAACTTCCTCGACGTCGGCGGCTCAGCATCCGAAGAAGCCGTCACCGAAGCATTCCGCATCATCCTCAGCGACCAAGCCGTCAACGGCATCCTCGTCAACATCTTCGGCGGCATCATGCAGTGCGACATCATCGCCCAAGGCATCGTCAACGCCGCCAAAGAGATCGGCTTCAAGATCCCGCTCGTGGTCAGGCTCGAAGGCACCAACGTCGAAGCCGGCCGCGAACTGCTCAAACAAGCCGCCGCCGACCTGCCGACGCTGCAAGCCGCCAACGACCTTGGCGACGCGGCCAAGAAAATGGTCGCGGCGGTGGGGTGATTCTTGGCACCGGATATACCAACCCGTCGTCCATCCGCGTTCTGGTCACCGCTTGGAGTTTTGGTTGCTTACGCGGCAATTGCGGAGGCGATCTTGGCGGTTCCGCTAGTCTGGAGTGAGTCGCTCGAGTCTGGTCACCGGCTGTTTCTCCTAGTGCTGGCTGCCAGCGTGATTGCTTTTACGCTTGTGACATTCGTCGTATTGGTCGTATTCCATACGAACAAGCTGTACGCGCCTTTTGAGTTTCGATCTGACGAAACATTTTTGGATTCGATTGGTTGGCGTAAGCGGGATCTTGAAGTTGCGCAGATTCTTGGAGAAGAGTCTGTTGATGACCCTGAGCCCCCAGCTAGTGATGAGCTGGATGGAGTTCGCGAAGATCAGCGAGTGCATAAAGCAAATGCGGGCGATACAGGCGACGACAGTGCCGCCGCGTCTGGGGCATACAACCGTTCCCGCGACAGTGTTCGTCGCCAACAGCTTATTACAGAGATAGAGCTAGTTGAGGGACTGGTTTCTAAATACCTAAAGCGAGTTGCCGGACTGGTTAATGCTAGGGTGGAAACTGGTGCATCCTTCAAGGCTTCGGGTAGATATGTCCGTCCGGACTTGCTGATTACATCGCAGATGTTCCGTGTCTTCTGCGAAGTAAAGTACACCCGCAAAGCGAGGAGCAAGGTCGGTTTTGTGACGTCGGCCATTGAGCAGATAGCGTACTACCTCCACTCATCCGAGCAAGTTCTTGATATGCCGGCACGCGGCTTGATCTTTCTTGTGACCGAAGATCAGGTTTCGGACGAAGAGAAGGCTTCGATCGCAGATCGTTCGCGCGTTCTTCTGGACAGCATCAACATGAGAATTGAGTTGGTTGTGATGTCGAGGTCTGATCTTGAGGCTGAAGTTGCAAGCGAGCGTCTGCGACCTGGAAACAACGAGGAGTTCGATCGGATCTTGGATCTTTTTGGGTGAAATCGGGTTCTTTCGCTAAGTGTTTTGCATTCGCAATGCCGAAGCAGGCCCCTTGTAGAAAACGCAGCCGGATCTACCACTCCTGTGCGCTACTTCCGTGTCATGCCGGGTGCCCTGCTTTCGCTCAGCTAAAGCAGGTCTTCCTCGGCAATCTTCATCGCATCGACAGTGTCTGTGCGCCACTTCCTTGTCATCCCCCACATTCCCCTTGAGCCGCCACGCCGCCGCAGTACCCTCGCGTCATGCACACGACGCACACACACGCAGCGCCCTCCCCGCCCGACCAACTCGACCGCATCATCACCAACCTCGCCGACCCGGCCTACGACGCCTTCGCGCTCTGTACAAGACTGGCCATCAACCTCGCCCAACTCGCCGACCTCCTCGAATCACCCGATTTCGATGCGGCCGTCCAAGCCCTCGCCCGCATCACGCTCGCCCGCGAACGCGTCCTAGCAACCCAATCCGAGTTCACCGCCAAAGCCCGCCTCCACCAACTCGCCATCCCCGAGCCCTGCTCCGACCGCTCCGCCGAAACCGCCCGCAAAGCCGCCAACAAACTCCTCCCCCGCTCCCCCGCCCCCGACGGGAGAGGTGGCCGGCGCAGCCGATCGGATGGGGCCCACAACCAACCCCACCCCCCACAACAAACCCCGCCTTCAATACACTCCGCCAACAACCCGCACCAACCCCCAACCCGGAGCCCCCGATGTTCGCAACCCTCCTATCCGCCGCCCTCTTCGCCGCCCAGCCAGCGCACGCCGCGCCGACCGACACGCCCGACACCCCGCCGCTCATCCTCACCATCGACGGCGTCGAGCACCCGCTCCACAACGCCGTGCCCATCACCATCACCATCGACGGCAAGCCCCACGAAATCCGCATCGACCTCCCGACCACCGCCCGCTTCGTCGGCGACTTCATCCGCTTCGACTACCCCGCCTCGGCCGGATCCCAGATCAGAGAAGACCGCAACGGCTATTTCGCATCGCGGATCGCCGTCGATAACGCGATCATCTCCCTCTACGAGTTCCCGGGCCAGATCAGTCTCGCCACGATGTTCGACAGCATCGCCGCCCAATACAAAGACACCGAGGTGGAGCACACCATCGGCGACGTCAAACTCAAAACCGACATCGCCACACTCGAAGGCCGCTTCGTCCTCGTCAACATCGCGGGCGTCTGGGTCCGCCAGGAGCTCTACCGCATCTCGGACGGCAAGGGCTCCACCTTCGTCATGCTGCAAGACAGCCGCGAAGAGCCGGACGTGCCCACCCCCGAATACACCCGCCTCACCACCGGTTTGGCCCAGACATTCCAGGTCAAGTAACCGCCCCAGCACCCCGCCCCGCCCCCCGATCGCACACCGGCGCATGGTTTGGTAAACTCGCCGCCAACACCGAAAAGGGGAACCAAGCCATGTCAGATCTCAGCGACAACAAACTTCTCATGGTCATCATCGCGATCCTGCTCCCGCCCGTCGCCGTCTTCCTCAAGACAGGCGTCGGCGCCACCCTCTTCATCAACATCATCCTCTGGCTCCTCTTCTACATCCCCGGCCTCATCCACGCCCTCTGGGTCATCCTCAAGTAAGCGACCCGCCCGCATCCGCACCCACATCCGCAGCCAACGCCGCACCGCACGCCCCGTGCGCCGTGCCCCGTTAGAATGCCCCGATGCGCCTGCCCTCCTCCGTCACCATGCCCGCCGCCCTCCTCGCGATCGTCCTAGGCGTCGCCGGGCTGTTCGCCACCCTCATCTTCATGATCGTGTCCTACGGCCACTTCCTCAACGAGGGCACCCGCGTCAATCTCCCCGCCGACGCCGTCGCCCTCGAGGTCCGCCCGGGCGTCGAGCACGCCGTCTTCCATGAAGTCACCGGCTCACACATCACCGTCAACCGCCCCCTGCTCGACCTGCCCAAAGACGCCGCCGTCACCATCTCCGACGCGGCGACCGGCGCCCAGATCGAACACGCCGACGTAGACATGTTCACGCAGGTCTCGTTCTTCGGGCTCCGCGACCGGCGCCGGGCTTTCGCCCAGTTCGACCCCCCCGCGTCGGGCCAGGTCACCCTGCACGTCGCCGACGTCCCCGAGGGCCAGGTTTTTTACATCGGCCCCACCCACCGCGTCTACAACAAAGAGACCCTGCCCAAGGTCCAAGCGGCGGCCCTGTCCAGCCTCGTCCTCGTGCTCATCGGCGTGACGTTTGTCCTGGTCCACCTGACCCGGCGCTCGCACGTCTCCCTCGACCGCCCCGTCACCGACATGGGCTGACCAACACCACGACCATCCCAGAGGAGCCCCGCATGGCGTTCACGCTCGAGATCGGATCGCCCGCGCCGGACTTCGCCCTGCCCGCCACAGACGGCAAGACCTACACGCTGGGCGACTTCGGCTACGCCGAACTGCTGGTGATCTTCTTCACCTGCAACCACTGCCCCTACGTGATCAACTCGGACGAGCTGACCCGCGCGTCGGCCGACCGGTTCGCGGATCGCGGCATCCGGTTCGTGGGCATCAACTCCAACTCGCCCAACACCTACAAAGAAGACTCGTTCGAGTGCATGGTCGAGCGGATGGCAGAGCACGGGTTCCCGTGGACGTACCTGCACGACGCGTCGCAGGACGTGGCGCGAGCGTACGGCGCGCTGCGGACGCCGCATTTTTATGTGTTCGACCGGGATCGGAAGCTGATCTACACGGGGCGCGCGGTGGATTCGCCGCGGGTTCCCGAGAACGTGACGACGCACGACCTGGACCGGGCGCTGGAGGAGGCGTTGGGCGGCGGTCCGCTGTCGGTCCCGGTGACGAACCCTGCGGGGTGCAACGTGAAGTGGGACGGCCGAGACGCCCACTGGATGCCCGGCGAGGCCTGCGATCTGGTTTGATTAATCCGTCTGACGACGTCGCTTCGGGCGCGACGTGTTGAGTGCGCAGAAGAAAGGCCCGGGAGTCGCGTGAGCGAACTTCCCGGGCCTCACGCACAGGATCGGTAAGGGCTTCGTCGGACAGATGTATCCGGATTCATGCGTCGTGCAGAATCCGTGAACTTGTTGGATCGTCCGTCGGAGCCGTCAAGTAAACATCGGCGTGCGGGCGGTTATTCCGGCACGCGGATGGAGAAGTGTGCGAATTGGGGCTTTTGCCCGCGCCATCGTTGTTGATGGGCGGTGGTGCTTGTGCGGTGTTGTGATGGCGTGCGACGCGCGTTGGCTCAGCGGTTCGACCAGTCGCCGCCGGCGAGGGGGTCGAAGGCGGCTTTGAAGAGTTGCATCTCTTCGGCGACCTGCTCGCTGGGGAAGCGGAAGCCGATGTCGGCCGAGCGCCGCCCGGTCTTGGCGATCCAGACCACCTCGGCGAGGCAGGTGCGGCTGCCCCGTTCGCTCTGGAGGGTCAGCTCGACCGAGTCGCCCTCGCAGTACTTGGGGGCCTTGGTGAAGCTGATGCGGAGCCCGCTGGCGGAGAAATCGGTGACGACGCCGTGATCGACGACCAGGCCGCTGGCGCGGAAGCGCGGGCGCTGGCGTCCGTCAGGGCCCTGTTCCTTGGCGATCTTTGCTAGTGCGGTCCACATCGTCATCAGGACATCGCCCGGATGGCCCGCGGCATCCAGCGAACGGTGGACATCGGGGCGGTCTGGATGAGTTGGTGGGGTTCTGTGCCGGTTTCGCGGCTGGTTGATGGTCCGAGATCGGCGTGCTTGGCAGTGGGGGTGTTCTGCGTAAGGTGATACACCCGTTTGGTGTTCGGAGCGTGCCCGCCCCGCACACGTGGGGCCAATTTCCTCATAAATTGGGCTGTACGCACAGATCGGGCGTGACCCGGGCGGGCGGCTCTCGCTGTCCCGGGAGACGCATGACACCGCACCGCGGTCGGAGGAGATTCGTCCCCGACGATCCGCGGCAGGGGTGGGGGAAGAGCCCGGAGCCGCACGCTCCGGGCTCTTGTGCTTTTTTGAGCGAACGGGTTTAGGGGTTTGGGGGTTTGGTGCGTCGGGCGCGGGGAGTCGGGCGTTTGGGCGGTGGGGCGGGTAGGGTTCCGGATGGACCTGACCAACTACAGCCCTGACCGTGAGATCTGGACGCCGCCCGGGGGGCCGCCTCAGACGGACCGGATCCCGGCGGCGGTGTACGAGGCGATGGGCGAGGAGAACGTGTTCGCGTTCACGCGGGCGTTCTATCGGCGCCTGGCCAATTCAGAGGTCGCCCATCTGTTTCCCAAGGGCGAGCGGAACCTGATGCTGGCGGCGGACAAGTCGGCGGAGTTGAACGTGTTTCTGTTCGGCGGGCCGCACCTGTACCAGCAGCGTCGCGGGCCGCCCCGCCTGCGGATGCGTCATATGCCGTTCGTGATCGATGAGGCGGCGCGCCTGGAATGGATGCGGTGCTTCCGCGAGACGTTGCAGGAGGCGACGGCGGAGTACGGGATGCCGAGCGAGCACATCCCGGCGGTGGCGCTGTTTTATGACGGGTTCAGCCGGTGGATGGTGAACGCGAAGCACGACTGATCGGGCGGTTGAGAATCAATTCTCAATAACGGGGTCGGTGGGGTTGACGGGTGGGTTCCGGCGGCTTATTGATAATGCATTCTCATGTGCATTTCCGAGACTCAGGCCGATCACCCGCCACCCCGGCCCATCCGGGGCGGGTTCACGCTGATCGAGTTGCTGGTGGTGATCTCGATCATCGCGTTGCTGATCGGGGTGCTGCTGCCCGCGATCGGGACGGCGCGGGACGCGGCGCGGTCGGTGGTGTGCCTGTCGAACGTGCGGCAGGTGGAGTTGGCGCACCAGGTGTATCTGTTGGACAGCGGGGATCGGTTCGTGGATGCGGCGCTGCCGCACGGGGCGTTGGCGGGCGACATTCGCAAGGCGTGGGTGGTGCAGCTGCGTGAATATGCCGAGGGCGGGCTGGTGCTCAAGTCGCCGCTCGATCGCAGCGCGTGGTGGGATGTCGAGAACGGCGGCGTGGACGCGGGCGCGACGGTTGGCGACCTGCGTGCGTGGTTCGAGCGGAACGAGGCGATCCTGAACGATGGGGACTTCGGGAATGACCCGGCGTATCCCGAGATCGCACGCCTGACCAGTTACGGGTTGAACGGGTACACGGCGGCGAGTGTGTCGCCGGTGCTCGTGCGTGATCCGGTGACGGGACGGCGCTTGGACCGTCGGTCCGCGTACGACCGGCTGGTGCGGATCCCCCGGCCGAGCGCGACGGTGCACGTGGTGATGATGACCGATCGGAATCTGGTCGGTGGGGTGGAGCAGACGGACGTGGCGGGCTTTGCGAAGGCGGACCATGTGCACCCGGACGAGTGGGATCTGGGTTTCCTGAGCGACGATGCGACGCTGACGCAAGCGCGGGGCCAGATGTGGCTCGACGCGCACGGCGGTTCCGGTTGGGACGGGCGCAGCGCGGTGTCGCGCCTGGACGGGAGCGCCGCGGTGATGGCGTTCCGCGAGATGTACAAGGACACGTTCCGCAATCGGTTCCATCCCGAGGCGGGCGGCGTGGACCGTTCGGATTGAGATCGGTTCGAGCCCGGGGCCCGCGGTGGGCCTGGGGGTGGGTCTGGGGGGGGGGTGCGGGTTGGTTGCGGATAGGAGATGAGCATGGGTTTGCGAATGCGTACGGGATTGGTAGCGTTGGCGTGTGTTTCGGGGTCGGGCTGGGCGCAGGCGCTGCACGATGTGGATTACCTGATCCGTGTGCGGACCGGCGTGATCGAGGCGGGCGGGGTCGGTCAGGCGGGCGAACCGCTGTACCCGCAGTTTGTGCGGAGCGGGGTGTTCGGGGCGGAGGGGATCCCGAACTTCACGAACGACCCGGGCGTGAACGCGGAGCTGGGCGAGCTGATCCCGGGGATGTCGGTCGGGTTCGATCTGACGGCGGCGCTGCGTGCGTGGGACGGGGGCTTCGACCAGATCAGCGACGCGTCGATCACGGTGCGCAAGAGCGGGATCAACACCACGACCCCCGCGAGCGATGCGCTCGTGCCCGGCATCGTGTTCGGTCAGGCGGGTCTGGACGACGGCGCGGGGTTCCATCACCACGTGCAGTTCATTCTGAATCCGGGCGCGGGCGGTGCGCCGTCGGGCGTGTGGTTGCTGGCGTGGGAGCTGTGGACGGACGCGCCGGGGGTGATGCGGACCGAGCCGTTGTACATCGTGTTCGCGCAGGGCGACGGCGAGGCGGAGCTCGACGACGCGGTGGCGTGGGTGGAGGACAACCTGATCGGCGGCGCGTGCGTCGCGGACGTGGCCGAGCCGATGGGGGTGCTGAACTTTTTCGACATCGGCGCGTTCATCGGGCTGTACAACCAGCAGGATCCGGCGGCCGACCTCGCGGCCCCGTTCGGGGCGTGGAACTTCTTTGATATCAGTTCGTTTATCGCGGCGTACAACGCCGGGTGTCCCTGAGTGTGTGTTCTGAACGGATAGGAGTGGAGATGATGATGCGTGCGATGATTGCGTTGATTGGTTTGGGTGGGGTGGCGGGCGCGTCGCTGGGCGACGGCGGCGACTACGGGCTGCTCGTGCTGGATGGGCAGGTGGTCACCGGGGTCGGCGACCACGACAGCCAGAGCGTCACGGATATCGGTGAGCGTGTGTTCGCGGCGGATCTGTCGCTGGTCGGCGCGAACTGGTTTGCCGATGAGCCGGGGATCTTCGTGGAGGCCGGTTCGCTGCCGGACGGCGTGGGGATCGGCTTCGTGATCGAGTCGCCTCTGATGCGGTGGGACGGGGCGGGCGCGGTTGATTTCTCGGGTCTGTCGTCGGCCCCGGTGACGCTGGAGTTCGGGCCTTCGAGCGCGACGAGCTCGATGACTGCGGGCGATGTGGCGGGTTTCCCGATCCTGTACGACGCGGACAATCCGACGGGCTTCGACGAGCACTGGGACGTGCTGATCGGCTCGTCGGCGGGCGCGGGGATCTACCTGATGCGGCTGCGGTTTACGATCGACGGGTTTGCGGACTCGGAGAGCACGTGGACGGTGTTCAACGCGGGGCTGGACGAGGGCACGCACGATCTGGCGATCGGGTATGTGGAGGACGTGATCGTGCCGGCGCCGGGCGGGTTGCTGGCGGTCGGGGGTGTGCTGGCGCTGGTCGGGCACCGTCGGCGCTGATTGACACGTTCTGACGCGTGCGAGACGAGTCCGACCCGCCTGCGGCGTGTTCGATGGCGGGCGAGCACGTCTTGGGCGTGGCGTCTGTATGCCCCGATGTGGCGGGTTGCGGTTGTCGGCGGGGGCGGCGACAATGCCCCGATGAATCGGACGATGTTGTTTATGGGCTTTGCTGTGGCGGGGTTATCCGTGTTCGTGGTGTTGTTGGTGCGCCAGAACGCGGTGTTGCGCGGCGAGGTTTTGGCGCGCGATCGGCAGTTGTCCGGGCGGGCGACGGACGAGGGGCTCAAGGCGGGCGATCGTGTCGGCGAGATCGGGCTGTTCGACACGGGCGGTGTTGTCAGCGCGTTGGCGTTCGGCGCGGAATCCGAACCGGCGCTGGTGTTCGTTGTGTCGTCGGGGTGCGGCGCGTGCGATCTGGCGATGCCGGATTGGGACGGGCTGGTCGGTGGGGGGATGGCGGGCACGCGGGTGGTGTGCGTGGACGTGGGGGCGCGGGAGGCGTCGTCGCTGGAGGCGAAATCGGCGGTGCTGCCGTGGTATGGGTCGCACGAACCGGGCTGGTTGCGGGAGGTCCCGATCACGCCCACGGCGCTGGTGGTGCGTGGTGACGGGCTGGTGATGGAGGTTTGGCACGGGCACCGTGCGGCCCGGCGAACCGAGGAAATACGGGCGGCGCTGTTCGATGCGGCGCTGGGTGGGTGAGGCTGGTTTGCAGTGATACGTGCCGGGTATGTGCTTGGGTCCGTGCGGGTTGGTTGCATGACAACGGGCCCCGGTTGGGGCCCGTTGTGCGATCGGTCATGTCGGGCGGGACGCCCGGTGATCAGCTGTCGATGCCCGCGGAGCAGCCGGTGGCGCAGGCCTTGGCGGCGTAGCAGCCATTGGAGTAGGTCACGCCGTTCGAGCAGGTGACGGGGTTGTAGACGTCGAGGCACTGGATGCCGGGCAGGCAGTCGCGGACGCCCCACGGACCCGCGACGGCGGTGGCGGCGGTGCCCATGATGGCGACGACGGAGAGTCCCGCGGCGAGTTTGACGGTTGAGCGCAGTTTGGTGTTCATGTCTTTGGTCCTTTTCTGTGATGTGTTCGCCCATCGGGGCGTGAACTGGCGTCGCGTGACGACGGATAGATTTGTGCATGCGAGCACGGCCGTGTTTCGATGCAGGTCGACCGTAACGCGCATGGTGTGTCGCGTCGTGTGCGAAGTCGTGCGTGGTTTTTAATTGTGGATAGGTCACGAAGATTGGTCCGCGCGATCCCCCGCGAACATGGGGATCGCACACAGATGTGGGTGCAGAAATCTGATATTGTGCGTGTTGTGTAGAGACGTGTGACTGGTGCGGTTTGCGAGTCGATATGGAAGGCGGGTGTGCGATGCGGTTGATGCGGTGTGCGGTGTTTGGTGTGTTCGGGTTGGCGGTGCTCATTGCGGGTGGCTGCACGATCGAGCGGGCGGCGTGGGTCGAGGATGAGCGGCGCCCGGCGGTGGATGCGTTGATCGACGCGTGGCACGGGGCGGCTGCGTCGGGGGACTTCGACGCGTACTTCTCGCGTCTGACGCCCGACTCTGTGTTCCTGGGGACGGACGCGGGCGAGCGTTGGACGAAGGGCGAGTTCGAGGATTATGCGCGGCCGCACTTCGATGGTGTGGAGGCGTGGACGTACGTGCCGCGTGACCGGTTCGTGGTGTTCACCGGCGACGGGCGGACGGCGTGGTTCGATGAGTTGCTCGATCACGACCGGTATGGCGAGCTGCGCGGGACGGGCGTGGTGCGTCGGGCGGGGAGTGGGGATTGGAAGATCGCGCACTACTCGCTGACGTTTTTGGTGCCAAACGACGCGGCGCCGGAGGTCGTGGGGATCATCCGGCCGTTCTTGTCCGAGTGAGGCCCGGTTCGCGGAAGTCTCCGGGCGAGGCGCCCGGGGCGGGGGGGGGCATCGCGCGGGGTTCGTCGGCGATGGCTTGGTGCATGAGGTTGATGACTTTGGTAGCCCAGGCGGACCAGGTGAACTCGACGCGGGCGCGGGCGAGGGCGGCGGCGGAGTATCTGCGGTAGCGGATGGGGTCCTGGATGAGGGCGGCGATGGCTTCGGCCCAGTCGAGGTGTGTGGCGGCGACGGGGAGGACGACGCCGGTGTCGTCGTGGTGGATGACCGAGGGCAGGCCTCCGGCGTCCGAGACGATGGAGGGGCGGGCGAAGTGGGCGGACTCGGCGGGCGCGATGCCGAAGGCTTCGCCCAGGGAGGGCAGGAGCTGGAGGTGGGCGGTGTGGAGCAGGCGTCGGTGCTCGAGCGCATCCTTGGGGTCGGAGAGGCGCAGGGGGCGGCAGAAGTCGACTGCGTCGGAGCGTCTGGCCAGCGCGGTGCCCGGGCCGATGACCGAGAGGGTGGCGTTGATGCCGGCGCGCCGGAGTCGCTCGGTGGCGCGGACGGCCAGGTCGACGCGTTTGCGGTGGGGGTCGGACGCGACGATGAGCAGGCGGCAATCGCGGGCGCTGGGCGGGGGCGCGGGGGCGATCACGGCGTGGGGGTCGGTCGGGGTGATGTGGGCGCCCATGGGGATGACGCTGGCGATGGAGGCGGGCAGCCCGAGGTCGTTGATCGCCGAGTCTCGGGTCGACTCGGCGGGGAAGGCGGCGCGGGTGACGCGTGACAGCGCGGCGCGTTCGATGGTGACGCGGGTGTCTAGCAGCGCCCTGCCGCGTCCCTGGAACGCGGGGTAGGTCGCGTTGATGATGGGGCTGGTGGCGTCGGAGTAGTAGACGATCGGGAGGTCGGTCTCGAGATTGGCCAGGGCGGAGGCGATGCAGGCGCCGAAGATGATGTCGGGGGCGCGCCCGGTGGCTTGGGCGTAGTCGGTGGTGAGCGGGGCGAGCTGTTCCTGGACGCTGCGGGCGAGCGTGTCGGCGCGCCCGAGCAGGGCGTTGGCGGTATGTTGCGGGGCGAGGTCGTCGAGGATGCGTTTGTACCGGGTGGGGACGCGCCGGCGGTAGGCGCGGGCGAGGCGACCCTCGGGGCTGGTGTCGGCGGCGATGATGGGGGTGATCAGCACGCCCTGGGCCCGTAGCGCCTCGGCCATCTTGTGGGGCATACCCGAGACCCGGTTCGGGTCGTCGGGGTCGGTCAGCGTGATCATGCCGACGTGGATGTCTGTGGTTGTGAGCGGCAAGGTCCCCCCCGGGGTGCGGCAGCGGTGCTGGGCTGAAGAGTACGCCCGGATGGGATTAAAAAGAACCCCGCCGCCTGCATAGGTCTATCGGCCTCGGGCGATCACGGTGTTGGCGTCGGGGATGGTATTGGGGCTTGCGATCGGTGGGTTTGTGCTGGTTGTGCGGGTTGGGGCGGGCGGCTTAGAACGAGAACTGCAGCTGGGTGTAGGCGAAGGCGATGTCGTCGCTGGTTGCCGAGTTTCGGATGAAGTCGCCGGCGAAGAGGTAGGAGACGCCGGCCTGGGCTTTGAGCGACTCGGTGAGTTCGATGAACACGGTCAGGTCGAGTTCCTGGCCGACCTCGGAGCCCGGGGTTGTGCCCGGGCGGACGACGGCGCCGCCCGCGTTGTAGAGGGCGTCGTCGGTGGAGGCACGCCAGAAGGCGTGGACGTCGGCTTTGACCTTGACGCGTTGGTGGGGGTGGAAGGCGAAGCCGATGCTGGCGTCGATGATGTTCTGGCGTCCGACGGTGTCGGCGTAGCCGAAGTAGGCGTGCCCGAGGGGCAGGAGTTGGTTGAAGGTCTCGACGTCGCCGCCCGGTTCGTCGTCGCCCGAGGCGTAGTCGACACCGAGGGTGATCGCGGGCATCCAACCGGTGTCGGCGAGTTTCCACACGAGTTCGGCGGCGGCGGAGTAGGCGTTGACGTCGGCGGTGCCGACGCTGCCGAACTGGTAGGCGGCCTCTGCGTCGATGGAGATGGTCGAGCCGTTGTCGAAGCCGGCGAGGGGGGCGGCGACGCGGGCGCCGACGGTGTGGCGCTGCTCGTGGCCCGTGGTGGTGTTGAAGGTCGCGGTGTCCCGATCGATGCCGAGGTAGTAGAGGTCGAGCGTGGTCGCGTGGTCTTCGCCCAGGGCGCGGGTGGCGTAGAGCCCGAAGACGTCGGTGCCGGAGGTCCAGTCGTTGAGGTCGTATTTATCGACGGCGACGAGGCGTGTGTAGAAGGCTTCGGCGGTCCAGGCGCTCGCATTGAGGGTGAGGCGTCCGCCGTCGAAGGAGCGGGAGTTGTTGGCCCAGGGGAGGGGGCTGATGAGGCGTTGGCGACCGAACCCGAGGGGCTGGCGCCCGGCGGTGACGGTGAGCCTGGCGTCATCGCCCAGGTCGAAGCCCGCTTTGAGGTAGGCGGCCTGGACGTCGAAGGAATCGGCGTCGATGGGGCGGCGTCCGCCCGGGAGATCGCGTCGGGTGGCGTGGACGGTTTTGAGTTCGACGGTGGCCGAGGCGTTGTCGTTGAAGCGGTAGTTGGCGTTGAGCAGGAGGCGGGTGAGCAGGAAGGTGTCGTCGTTGGCGTCGCTGAAGCCGGAGTTGCTCCACCACTCAAGGCGGGCTCGGGCGTGGCCGCCGAAGGTGAGGCGGGGCGGTTCGGGGTCGGTCAGCGTGGGGGGTGTGGTGTCGGGGGTGTCGGTTGGTTCGGCGATCTCGATTGGATCGGCGCACGCAGCCGCCGCGTTACTCGCGATGGTGGCGGCGAGGAACGCGGCGGTGCGTTGCATATTTGCCTCGGTTCGTGCGGGAGGGATCGTGCTTGATCGGGGTTGATCAGGCTGATCCTACGCGCTTACCTTGAACTGGCTGGTGAGGGATAGGAGTCGCTCGGACTGCTCCGAGAGGTTGTTGGCGGCGGAGTTGGCTTCGGACGCTGCCGAGGCGGACTCGCGGGTGACCGAGACGATGCCGCTGGTGGCTTCGGCGATCTGACGGGCGCCGATGGTCTGCTCTTCGATCGCGTGGGCGATGTCCTGGACCATCGACTTGAGGGTGTTGGAGGCATCGACGATGCGGTCGAGCGAGCCGCCGGCTTTGGATGCCATCTGCACGCCGCTCTCGACGCGTGACGAGCCCTGCTCGATCTGGGTGATGGCGGACTTGGTGTCGCTCTGGATCTCACGGATCGAGGTCGAGACCTGCTCGGTGGCGGTGGTGGTGCGTTCGGCGAGCTTGCGGACCTCGTCGGCGACGACGGCGAAGCCGCGCCCGTGCTCTCCGGCGCGGGCCGCTTCGATGGCGGCGTTGAGGGCGAGGAGGTTGGTCTGATCGGCGATGTCGTTGATGACCGCGATGATCTCGCCGATCTGCTCGCTCTTGACGCCCAGCGAGTCCACGGCCGCGACCGACTGGCGGACCTGCTCGGCGATGCCCTGCATCTCGGTGATGGTGTCGGCGACGACCTTGCCGCCGTCCTCGGCCTCGGTGCCGGCGTTGGCGGCGGAATCGGCGGCGTGGGTGGACTTCTCGGCGACCGAGGCGATCGACGAGGAGAGTTCCTCGACAGCCGCGGACGATTCGTTGGTCTGCTTCTCCTGGTTATCGAGGCCCTGGGCCATCTGCTGGCTGGTGGCGGCGATTTCTGTGGCGGCGCCGGCGACCTCGTGTGCTGCACCGGCGACGTCGGAGATCATGGAGCCGATGTTGCCCGACATGCTGTTCATGGCGTCGGAGAGGATGCCGAGTTCGTCGCGACGGTTCAGTTCGAGCGTGGTGGTGAAGTCGCCCGAGGCCAGCAGCTTGGTCTGCTCGACGGTCTTCTTGATCGGGCTGGCGAACATGCGTGCGAAGCCGATGGCGATGGGGATGATCAGGAGTGCGGCGGCGATGGCGACGCCGATGATCATCTTGCGGATGGCGACGGCGGGCGCGAGGACCTCGCTCTCGGAGATCTCGGCGAGGATGAACCACTCGACGCCGTCGATGTGGATCGGGGTGAAGGCTGCCAGGGCGGCGACGCCCTCCGGGTCGGTGTGGCGGACGATGCCGGTCTCTCCCGAGGCGGCCAGCTTGGCCCCGTCGGTGCTCATCTGGGTCTCGAAGATCACATCGTCGGATTCGTCGCGAGCCGAGCGGAGGCGGAGGTCCGAGCCGATGAGGTGGAGGCGTCCGGTCTCGCCGATATCGCGTGCCATCGCCTCGTTGATGCTCCCGACGGGCATCTGGAAGCAGAGCACGCCGACGACATCGTCGCCTTCGTAGATCGGGGATGCGGTGAAGGCGGCGGCGGCGCCGTAGCTGGGCTCGTAGGGGGCGAAGTCGGTCATGGTGGTGTTGCCTTGCCCGACGGCCAGGCCCATGCGGAACGCGTCGGCCAGCCCGCTCTGGCTGTAGGGCCCGTCGAGCAGGTTGGTCGCGAAATCGACCTCCTTGAACACGCTGTACACGATGTCGCCATCGGTGCTCACGATGAAGATGTCATAGAGCCCGAAGGATTCGAGGAAGTGGCGGAAGTACTCGTGGTACTCCCCGTGGACGGTGTCATATTCGGTCTCGGCGCCGGACACGACGAGGTTGTGCTTGGATCCCACGGGGTGGGGGTTGTCGCCGAGGAAGAGCCATTGGGCGACGCGGGCGTTCTCGTCGGTGGGGATGTAGGAGCTCGCGCCGCGGTAGGACTGGCCCTGCTCCTGCATGCCGGGCTTGAAGGAGCGATCGAAGTACTCGGAGAGCTTGTTGGCGGTTCCTTCGACGGGGTGCTGTTCGGCGAGGTTGCCGAACGAGGCCGAGAAGCCGGCGGCTGCTTCGGTGATCGCGGGGTCTTGCGCGAATACCTCGAGCTGGTGGCGGACGATCGTGATTTCGTGCTCGATGCGGACGATGCCGTCCTCGAGCGCGACGTTGAGGCCCTGCTCTTCGCGTTCGAAGGTGGCACGCTGGGTCTTTGTGTCCAGCGCGATCGCGATGGCGGTGATGCACGCGAGGTTGATCCCGAGCGTGTAGATGGTGATCTTGGTCGCGATCATCCAGTTTCGCGGGTTGACTTGCTTAAAAAGATGCATTGTGCTCCCCTTCGAGGTGGCCAGGATCCGGTGTGCGTGCGTGAATACGTGTGTGCTTGTTTGTCTGCGTGCTGAGATGACGTATCAGAACTCGAATGTCACACCGGCGTGGACGATGAACTCGGAGTCATCGCCGGCGTTGAGTGCTTGGTTGGAGTCGCCGAGCAGCAGGTAGTCGACGCCCGCGCTGAACGACCAGGCGCCGAAGCCCGAGGGTGCCGGCAGGGGGACCGAGGCGGCGAGTCCCGCGGTGAAGTAGCCGAACGACTCGTCGCCGGTGGCTCCCTCGTAGTAGTCGTCGAGTGAGAAGCCCGCTTCGATCGGGACCGAGAGGGTCACGTCGCCGATGGGCGAGTTCTCGAAGGTGTGGGCGGGCTCGATGCCAAGGCCCAGGAACAGGCCCTGGTTGGCGCCGCCGTCGCCGGTGCCGTCGCCGACTTCGAGCGCGAGGGTGGCGTAGGGGGCGAAGGCGATGGGCCCGAGCAGGCCTTCGTCATCGAAGGCGAGGGTGAAGATGAACTCTTCGACGCTGGTGTAGGCGTCGTTGGGGCTGGCGTAGATCGTGTACGCGAGATCGGCGGTGACGCGCCCGGTGTTAAACGAGAACCCGAGGTAGTAATCGATCTCGTACCACTTGGAGACGAAGTCGTCGGGGTCGGCCGAGCCGGTCTCTTGGTCATGGAACGAGTTCCAGATGCCCGCGTAGGCGCCCAGCGACCAGGTGTCGGTCTCATAGAGGTCGAAGCCGAACTCGACGGAGGGCTGGAAGATGAAGCCGTCCGTCTCCTGGATGATGCCCCGGAAGAAGTACTGGCTGGTGAAGGAGAGGTCGACGGTGGCGTGGACGCGGTCGGCGTTGGTGTCCACGCTGATCTCGCTCGGCGGGGCCTGGGTGTCGGCTTGGATGTCGGGCTCGGCGGCGGGCTGATCAGCACCGGCGGCCAGGCAGATCGAGGCGGCGGCGAGTGTAGTGATGAGCGGCATGTCGGGTCCCTTCAGTAGGTTGGAACATTTCGGATCTTGCCCACTCGAATCGGGATGCTGGATGGCCGGGTCGAGTGCAAGCGCCTCTTGGAGGCATCCATTCCGCACAAAATGGTGGGAATTACCCGGGGAGAACCACGTAGATTGTGTGATGTTCGGCCGAATTTGCGCGATATCCGTGGCATCGTGTGGCGAAAATGCGGGGCGTACCCCAAGGGCCGCCGCGCCCCGGATGTCCACACAGGGCCGCTCAGTCTGGGTGATCCGGCGGGGCAAGGGGGGGGTTGATCGGGCGCGAAGGCGGCGTGAATGGTGGCTTTTTCGGGGGGCGGGGCATATCCTCCGCTCCCGTCTTTTGGGCGGGGAATCACCGATTTTGGACCGTTCCAGGCGTTTGCCTGAACCACTCGTCTCGAGAAGAGGCGGCTCAAGAAGAGGAATCGTTCCATGGCCCAGGGCACCAAAGGCACCATCTCGCAGGTCATCGGCTCGACGTTCGATGCCAAGTTCCCGGAGGGAGACCTCCCGGAGATCTACAACGCGGTCATCGTCGAGTGGACCCGGGACGGCAACCACATGAAGCTGGTCGGCGAGGTGCAGCAGCACCTCGGTGGCGGGCAGGTCCGGGCGGTGTCGCTCGGCTCGACCGACGGCATGACCCGCGGCATGACCGCGACCGATACCGGCTCGCCCGTTACGGTGCCGGTCGGTGAGAAGGTGCTCGGCCGCGTGTTCAACCTGCTGGGCGAGCCGATCGACAACAAGCCCGCGGTCGAGGGCGCCGAGCGTCGCCCGATCCACCGGGCGCCGCCCGAGTTCAGCGAGCTCAACCCCCGGACCGAGATCCTCGCGACGGGCATCAAGGTCATCGACCTGCTGTGCCCGTTTGTTCGCGGCGGCAAGATCGGTCTGTTCGGCGGTGCGGGCGTCGGCAAGACCGTCATCATCCAGGAGATGATCGCCCGCGTGGCCCGCGGCTTCGGCGGCTACTCGGTGTTCTGTGGTGTTGGCGAGCGGACCCGCGAGGGCAACGACCTGTGGCGCGAGATGGCCGAGGCGGAGTACACCGACGCGGAGGGCAACACCGCCCACGTGCTCGACAAGGTGGCGATGGTCTTCGGTCAGATGAACGAGCCCCCCGGGTCGCGTCTGCGTGTTGCTCTGTCGGGCCTGACGATGGCCGAGGAGTTCCGCGACGCGTCGGGTAAAGAGACGATGATGTTCGTCGACAACATCTTCCGCTTCACCCAGGCGGGTTCGGAAGTGTCGGCGTTGCTCGGGCGTATGCCTTCGGCGGTGGGTTACCAGCCGACGCTCTCGACCGAGATGGGCGAGTTGCAGGAGCGGATCACCTCGACCGCCAAGGGCGCGATCACGTCGGTGCAGGCGATCTATGTGCCCGCGGACGACCTGACCGACCCGGCCCCCGCGACGGCGTTCGCTCACCTCGATGCGTTCGTGACCCTGTCGCGCGGCATCGCCGAGAAGGGCATCTACCCCGCGGTCGACCCGCTGGCGTCGACGTCGCGCATCCTCGACCCCGCGATCATCGGCGAGCGTCACTACAACGTGGCGTCGCGCGTGCAGAAGATCGTGCAGCGGTACAAGGACCTGCAGGACATCATCGCCATCCTCGGCGTGGACGAGCTTTCGGAAGAGGACAAGCTGATCGTCGGGCGTGCCCGTCGCATCGAGCGGTTCCTGTCGCAGCCGTTCTACGTGGCGGAGGTCTTCACCGGCTACCCGGGCGTGAACTCGAGCCTGGAGGAGACGATCGACTCGTTCGAGCGTCTGTGCGACGGCGAGGGCGACGTCCTGCCCGAGTCGGCGTTCATGTACGTCGGCACGCTGGACGACGCGAAGAAGAAGGCGGAAGCCGCGGCCGCGGCGGGCTGAAAACAGGGCGAGCCTCCTCGCGTTTGTAGAAGGTAACAAGTCGAACTGCCTATGAGGCGCCCGTCCCGAGGACGGGTGCCACTTTTTTGTTTGAAACCGAATCAGATCGCCTGCGAACAGCGGGGCGGGGCCATTGTTGTTATCTCGTATCATGAAGGAATATGTATGTTGAGGAAGATCGCTATCTTTGCTGTTGCGATGGCCGGTGCCCCTGCATCGGGCGACTATCTCGCGGTGACCTGGAATGGGGGCGGGCTCTGGCGGCTCGATGAGGCGACCGGCGACTCTGTCCAGATCGGCTCGATCGGGAGCGGCTGGCGTGCGAACGCGATGGCCCGATCTGACGATGGGCGTTTTTTCGTCTCAGCCGGGAGAATCTCGGGGAGCGAGCGCCTGTTCGAGATCAACGCGGAAACTGGGAACATCGTTGGGTCCTTCGACCTCGGGCTGTTGGACGTCCGGTCGATGGCGTTCGGCCCGGACGGCACGCTCCACGTGGTCGATCGGCGTCCGAGGCTCATGTCGCAGCTGTGGTCGGTCGATATCGATGCCCAAACGGTCTCCAACCCCATGGACTTTCACAGTGTTGGTGGGTTGCCGGGCTTGCAGGGATTCGCGATCGACGCGAGCGGCCAGGGGTTTATGGCCGGGCCGGGTCGGCGTCTGCATCACTTGGATATCTCGACAGGTGATGTTTTCGGGGACATGCCCCTCGCGGAGTTGCTCGGCGTGCAATCGCTTGCGTTCAACGGCGCCGATGACCTTGTCGGGCTCGGGCGCACGCTCGGTGATCTGGACGCTTCGATCTGGACGTTCGACTCGGAAACCGGGGCGGTCCTGGATCGGATGTCCATCGAGTCCCGCGACTACCGCGGGTTCGAATGGGTTGTCCCGTCGCCCGGTGCGCTGGCCTGCTTCGGGGCGATGGCGGTCCTTGGCACGAGGCGGCGACGGTAACGGCTGCATTCTGATCTTGAAACGAGCGAGCCGCGCCCTGTTTGGGGCGCGGCTTTTTCGTGGGCGTTGAGATGCTGGGCGCGGGTCGGGCGCGGTGCCGGCGCGTCCCCGCGATGCGGTATGCTGGGGCGATGGTGAGAACGACGAGTATCGGACGGGCGGCGTGGGTGTTGGCGTGGTCGGTGATTGCTGCGTTCGGCGGCGCGGCTGGGGGCGGCGAGGGCGATGCGCCTTGGGCGGACGACGCAGCTGCGATCCTTGACGGGGTCGATTCGGTGCCGTCGCCGGGCGTGCCTGGGACATTGGTGGTGTTCGGGGACGACGCGTTCCCGGTGCTGGTCAACGGTCGCGGCGAGACTGTCATGGCCGGTGCCCGCGTCGGGCGGGGGCGGGTGGTCGCGTTCGGGCACGGCGGGCTGATCGGTGCGCCGGGGGGCGAGCGCCTGCGGGCGAACATCGCGCGGTGGCTGGTCGGGGGGAGGGAGCGCGTGCGGGCGTTCGGGATCGACGATGCGACGGCGGCGGCGCTGCGCGACGCGGGCGCGGAGGTCGAGGTGCTGGGCGCGTTCCCGGCGTCGCTGGACGGTGTGGACCTGGTGTTCGGGTCGGTGCACGGGCTGGTGCGGGACCGGGGACTGCGCGTGGCCGAGGCTGATCGTTGGCTGGTGCGCGGCGGCGGGTTGCTGGCGGCCGACACGGCGTGGGGATATCTCCAACTCGGGCACGCCGACACGATCGGGGCGCTGCCTTGCAACAGGCTGATGAACCGGCGCGGGCTGGCGTGGACCAACACGCTGCGCGATGCGCCGGGCGGCAAGGCGTTCGTCGTGCCGGGGGGCAATGCGCGGGTGCCGGCGCTGGCGTCGCACGCGTTGCACGCGGCCCGGATCTGCGCCGAGTGGGGCAAGACCGGCACGCCGGGCGATACGGAGACCGGTGAGGCGGCGGTGGCTTCGGTCGGCGCGTGCCTGGGCAGCGTCGAGGGGGCGGCGGCGGTCGCGGCGCTGCTCGAGCCGCTGCGGGATCGGGCCGAGGTGCGGGCCGCATTCGCGTCGATGGGCGAGCGGGCGCTCGATCCGGGTACGGATCCGTTGGCGTGCGTCGTGCTGGACATGGACTCGGCCCGCTGGATGGCGTTGCCGGCCGACGAGGTCGAGGCCCATCCGTCGGCGGCCGCGTTCCCGGGGACGGTGCCCGACGACGCGCCGCGAGACGCGGTGAGCGTGCGCCTCGATCCTGCGACGCACGGCTGGCGCTCGACGGGGCTGTACGCGGCAGCGGGCGAGGTCGTCACGCTGGGGTTCGGTGAACGCCTGGTGGGTTCGGGCGCGGCGGTCCAGGTCGGGGCGTGGCGGGATCCGCAGTCGTTCCGCGAGCGGGTGCGCCTGCGCAGCGTGCTGCGCCGGTGGGACATCGACGCGGAAGACGTTCGCGTCGCGTCGGCGGTGGGGGGGCCGATCTACATCGATCTGCCGCCCGGGATCGAAGGCGGTGAGGTCGTCGTCCGTGTTGATGGCGCGGTGCGGGCACCGCACTACAGGGCGGGCGTGACCGATGAGCGGGCGTGGCGCGAGATGATCCGGCAGGCGCCGGGGCCATGGGCGGAACTGGAGAGCGGGGAAGTCGTGCTGACCTTGCCGAGCGCGGCGGTGCGTGATCTCGATGATCCGGCGGCATTGATGGCGCACTGGGATCGCGTGCACGACGCGATGCAGGAACTCGAGCCGCGTCAGGCGTCGCACTGGGGCGATCGGCAGTTCAGGTATGTGAGCGAGAAGCGGCTGAGTTGGGGCTATATGTACTGCCCGTCGGACGGGCCGATCGTGGTGCCCACGTCGGCGGCCCACGAAGCGGCGGACTTGGAGTTCATCACGCGACCGGTGGGGCAGCCCACGATGTGGGGGTGGTATCACGAGATGGGGCACAGCCACCAGAATCCGATGTGGACATTCGGCGGGCTGGGCGAGGTGACGGTCAACATCTTCACGGTCTACGCGATGGACCGCGTGCTGGGCGTGGATCCCAACGACGACGAGCGGGCGCGGATTGGGCCGAGTGAGTCGCGGCGGCGCTACGAGGCGTTCAAGGGCTCGGACTTGGCGTTCCCGGGCGACGCATTCACGGGGCTGGCGATGTACGCGTTGATGTGGCAGGCGTTCGGGTGGGAGCCCTACGAGCGGGTGTTCGCCGAATACCGGTCGCTGGCGCCCGAGGATCGCCCGGTGGACGATCAGGCCAAGCGTGACCAGTGGCTGGTCCGGATGTCACAGGCGACGGGGCGGGACCTGGGGGCGTACTTTTCGAGCTGGCGGGTGGGGGCGTCGGAAGAGGCGCAGGCCGCGGTGGCGCACCTTCCCGGGTGGATGCCCGAGTGAAAGCCGGGGTCAGCGGGTCTGGTATGCTTACGGGGCTGGCGCGGCGGTGGGCGGCGCTGGACGGAGCACGGGTACTCGGGTCTCGGGAGGAACGGCGATGAGCGCGGGCGTAGCGGATATCAAGAACACGAAAAAGTGCGATCGTCGGGAGCTGTCTTTCCGGTGCACGGGGTGTGTCAAGAAAGAGCTAGACCGGATCGAGGCGTCGCACCGGGCGGGCACGCTGGTGTCGACAGGCAACTGGACGCCCGCGCAGGGGCTCGAGCACCTGGCCCGCTCGTGGAGCGCCGCGATCGACGGGTTCCCGGAGAACTTCAAGCCGCCTGCCGCGATCAAGGTGGTGGCCAAGCTGTTCTTTAAGAAGAAGGCGGTCTCGGGCGCGACGGCGCCGGCGGGGATCAAGGTGCCTCAGGAGGTCCGCGACGCGTTCGAGGTCGGGGCGGACACGGACTTTGATGAGGCGATGGCTCACCTGCGTGCGCAGATCGCGCGGACGGACGGCGGCGAGAAGTTCTCGCATCCGTCGCCCCTGTTCGATGAACTCACGCACGATGAATGGCTGAAGCTGCAGCTCGGTCACTGCCAGCTGCACCTGGGCTTTATGCGGCCCGGTTGACGCCGGCCCGCGCCGTGCCCGGGCGCGCCCCGCCCTTTTCGGCGTCGATCTGACGCTGGCGGTCTTTGTCCTGCTGATCGAACACGCCCCAGATCCGGTCGATCGACGACACGGTCATCGACGCGGACGATTGGATCTTGGAGACGTTGCTCTGGATGTCCTTGGTGGCGGTGGCCGACTGGTTGGCGAGTTTCTTGACCTCGTCGGCGACGACGGCGAAGCCCTTGCCGGCATCGCCGACGCGGGCGGCTTCGATGGTGGCGTTGAGGGCGAGCATGTTCGTGCGGCTGGCGACGGTGCTGATCACCGAGGACATCTGCTCGATGTCCGCGGTGCTCTTGGCGAGATGACCGGCCGCCTCTTTGGCGTTGGTGATGTCGTCGATCAGGGCCCGGCGCTCTTCCTCGGCCTTGTTCAGGCGCGTCGCCTCGGTGCCCATCTGGATGGTGGCGGCGTTGATGATCTCGCCCGCGTGCCCGAAGGTGCCGAGCAGGCCCTCGGGCAGCACACGGCGGAAGTACATGCCCTGGGACGCGAACGAGAGTGAGGCGCTGGCTTCGCGCACGAACGCGTCGGTCATGTCCAGCATGTGGTTGACCGCGTGCTGGAGCGGCGCGAAATCGCTGCGGTCGTCGATGTTGAGGAGGCGTGCTTCCAGGTCGCCCCGCGCGGCCCGGAGGCAAACATCGGTGATGGCGCGGATCTCTTCGCTCATGGCCCGGGAGGTTTGCGGTGGTGCGGGCGTGTGCGTCGGTTGCTGGGTGTCGGTCTCGGATGTGCTCACGGCGGGCTCCGGCGTTTGATCGGGAAGGGGTCGGGGCTGGATCGGTACTGGATCGGTGCGATGCGTTGGTGTTAGGCGCTGATCTGAAAGACCAACTCGTCGTAGCTGAGGCCCATGGATTCGAGTTTGCTCACGAGCACCGGAAGCGAGGCGGCCCATTGCTCGTTGGGGGTGCGGTGCTGGGATTCGATTTTGAGCAGTTCGGCGTAGAGCGGTTTGATCGTTTCGAGGGCTTCGGGCGAGGGGACGCGCCTGGAGGAGTGGTAGCCGGCGACGCGGCCGTTGGCGTCGAGCGTGGGCGTGACGTGGGCGAAGACCCAGTAGTGGTCGCCGTTCTTGCAGCGGTTGATCACGTAGGCGAAGACCTCGTGCTTGGCGGTGATCCGATCCCAGAGGAAGCGGAACGCGCAGCGCGGCATCTCGGGGTGGCGGATGATGTTGTGGGCCTTGCCCAGGACCTCGGACTCGGTGTACTGGGCGATGCGTAGGAACACGCGGTTGGCGTAGGTGATCCGCCCTTTGGTGTCGGTCTTCGAGACGATGATTTCGTCGCGATCGAAGAACTGCTCTTGTCCGGTGACCGTCATGTCGCTGCTCATCGCGGGATCCCCTTCGCCGAGTGCTTTGTACCCAGTGGCATCGGCGGGCTGGGCGCATGCCGTAACGGGCGGGTTTGATACCGGATCAATATCTCCCGAATGAGGAAGTCACCCGCTCCAGCGTGTTCTGCGGAACGCGGGTTTTCGAGTCAGGGACGGGGTTTGGCTCGATAGATGAATGGAAACACCTAGAAAAATCCGCGCCCTCTGCGAGGAGGAAGCGGACGAGTGTGGAGGCTGCGATCGCCGGTGCGGGCGTGTGCAGAGCCAGGCGGGTGGGGGGGGCGATCGATCAGCCGAGCGTGTACTCGGCGATCTGGACGACGGACGAAACGGACCGGTCAAAGTGCTCGGCGCGGACGGCTTTGTACGAGGGGTCGTCGAAGAAGCGGGCCTTGGTGTCTCTGTCCGGGAACGAGATGATGAAGACGCGGTTGAACGGCTCGTCGGCGTCGCCCCGGAGGAGCTCGGAGACGCGCATGTCGTATCGGAAGAAGGCGTGCATGGACCCGAGGATGGGGGTCATCTGGTCGCGGTAGCGCTGGTAGCCCGCCTCGTCGGTGACGCGGAGCCCGACGTGGACCTCGTGGCGCCCGGGTTGCGTCTGGTTCTTGGTGTTATCTGGCATGGGTGTAACCTCCGTCGACTTCGAGCACGGTGCCGGTGACGAACTCGGCGCTGGCGAGATACTCGAACGCTTGGGCGATCTCGTCGGCCTCTCCGATACGGCCGATGGGGTGGATCGGTGCGTGGTCGTCCGCGTTTTCTCCGATGAGGGGCGTGCGGATGATGCCCGGGGCGACGACGTTCACACGGATGTTATGCGGAGCGAGCTCGGCGGCGAGCGACACGGTCAGGGCGTGGATGGCGCCCTTGCTGGCCATCGGTGCGGTGACGGGGAGGGTGGTGATACCGTGGTTGACAAGGACGGTGCCCGTGTTGAGGATGGCGCCGCGCTTCGCCTTGATCATGTGCGGGACGACGGCTTGCGATGTGAAGAAGGTCCCGCGGAGGTTGGTGTTGTAGAACCGGTCGAGGTCGTCGGTGGTGGTGTCGAGGAACGGCTTGACGCCGAACTGCCCGGCGTTGTTGATCAAGGCATCGATCGAGCCGAACGCATCGAGGGCGGTTTGGGCGAGGCGCTGCCCGGTCTGGGGGTCTGCGATGTCGCCCGCGACCGAGGTTAGCTTTGCGTCGGATCCGGCTTCGCTCGCGAGCGTCTTGCGGACGGCGTCGAGCTTGGCTTCGTTGCGGCCGTGGAGAACGACGCCCGCGCCGCGGGCGAGGAACCGGCGGGCGGTCGCTTGGCCGATGCCGCTGTTGGATCCGGTGATGATGACGCTTCTGATGGGGTCTGGCATGGTGTGCTCCCGTTGGTGGTCGGCCCGCGACGATCGCGGGCGGCCGAGCGGGAACGGTGCGCCCAGGCGGGCTATTTGTGGGAGTGGGTCACCTTTGGTAAGAAAGGGAATAAAGGCTACTGATGTGCCCTTCTTACCCCGTGGTAACCGGCTTGGTGGGCCCCGGAGGGCGATCCGCTGCTGGTTCGAACGGAGGTCGGCATGGCGGCGGGGACAATGCACAGGGCGGATCGGACAGGGTTGATCGAGACCGAGCAGGGCGTGTGCCCGCTCGAGGATTGCATGAACCTGCTGGGCGGTGCGTGGACACCCAACGTGATCTGGGCGCTGCGTCCGGGCCCGCGCCGGTTCAGCGAGTTGATGCGCGACCTGCCGAGCGTGTCGGCCAAGGTGCTGACGACGCGCCTGCGCCAGCTCGAGCGCGACGGCGTGGTGACGCGTCGGGTCGAGGCCACCTCGCCCCCCTCGGTCAGTTATGAGATCACGGAACTGGGTGCCGAGCTGTTCCCGGTGATCGACGCGATCGTGGACGTCAGCAAGCGGTTGCGGTCGGCCAGGGCGGCACGTGTCCGCTCGGTCAGCGTGCGCCGGGCCGAGAGCGGTTCGTGACCGGCGGAGCGAGAACATACCTACCTCGCGGGGATCGGCGTCCGCGCCCGGCGCGGCGTGGGAAGCGGTGATCGTCAGACGCGCCGGCAGCGATGGTGTGTGCACCTAACAAGTTGCTTTGCACCGGGCCGGGCATATCGCGTAAACTCATCGCATGGAAATCGACCCGAAGAGGCCGCTCGACCCGCCGCCGGCGCACATCAAGGCACGCTCTGGGCTCCGCGTGGCGGGCGTGGTGCTGGTCGTGGTCGGGGGTGTCGTGCTCCTGATCGGGCTGTCCGAGTTTGTGATGGCGTTCGTCAGGGCCAATCAGCACGACCGGCGGGACCCCAGCGTCGGGAGGATGATCCTGATGATGCCCGGGCTGCTGATGTTGGGCATCGGGTCGCAGATGTGCCTGGCCGGCTGGGCGGGCAAGATCGCCAAGTATGGTGTGCGCGAGGGCTCGCCCGCGGCGGCGGAGGGGATCAACCGCGTGGCGCTGGGCGCGTCGGAGGGGATCGAGGCGGTCGCGGCGGCGGTGGCGTCGGGCGTGCGGGGCGCGGACGTTGGGCAAGCCGCGTGCGCGGCGTGCGGGCGGGAGAACGACGCGGACGCCGGCTTCTGCGACGCGTGCGGGGCATCGATGTCGGCGTCGTGTTCGGCGTGCGGCACCAGCAACGACGCGGACGCGACCTTCTGCGATTCGTGCGGCGGTCGCTTGGCCGAGTGAATCGTGTGCGGGCGTTAGGCGTCGGTGTTGGAGTGGAGGGCGAAGCGGTTGCCCTCGCTGTCGGTGAAGACGGCGCGGAAGCCGTGGGGGCCGATGGCGTGGATTTCTTGGATCACCGCGCCGCCCAGCTCGGTGACCTTGGCGAGGGCGTCGCGGATGCGCCCGTCGGCGTTGAAGTAGACCATCGGGCCCGGGCGATTGTTCGGGTCGGTGATGTCCTCGGGCTTGGGCATGAGGCAGGCCCCGTTGCCCTGGTCGTGGTCGAGCACGGCGAACTCGAAGTCCTCGAACTTCTCGCGGTGGCACGCGACCGCGAGCACGCCCTCGTAGAACGCGCAGGCGCGCCCCAGATCGGCGACGGGGATATCGAGCCAGACGACGCGGTTGTGCTTGCTGTTGAGGTCGGACATGCCCGATCTTAACGCGCGGGGTTGGCCTTGGGGCTCCGCTCACGCATCATCTGGTAGTTATCCGGTTCGGGGATGAGCTGCTGAAGCCCGATCCGGAGTTCGATTCTCTCGCCGTCACGCTCGATGACGAATCGTCGATCCACGACGGATGGGTCCTGGATCGGCCCGATCATCTCGCCCGGGGCGCGGTCGTCGATGCTCAGGACGCGGTCGCCCGCGCGGAGCCCGGCCGACTGTGCGGGGGACCCATCGATGACGGATTCGACCGCGATGGTCTGTTCGTCGATGCGTTCCGCGGTGAACCCGTGGATCCGGTGCACGGGCATCTCGACGAACGGCTCGCCCTCGGGCGCGAGGAACCGGGCTCGCTTGTTTACAGGATCGAGGGTGACGCGGAAGTGGCGCATGAGTGCCGCGCCGAGCTCGGCCGCCCCGCTGAAGTAGTACGCCGACTGCTTTTCGATCAGCGCGGTAACACGTGTGGCGGTGGGGGCGCCGAGGAAGAGGTCGTACTCGAGGCGGGCGAACATGGCGGGGCGGATGTCGCCGTTAGCAGACATCACGGCGCCCCCTTGGGCGGCTTGCTCGTGGTCGGCGTACAGGCTCACCCTGAGCCCGCTGAGGGAGAGCTGGGCTTGGCTTCCGGTGTCGACGAGCATTTCGGTCTCGTGGATGCCGTCCTCGTGGCTATCGGTGTCACCCGGCAGGCGGAACTCTGCCAGCACGAACGGGTTCCGCCCGCCGTCGAGTGAGAGCGGCAGCGTGCCGTCGATGGGCAGACGTTCGTCGGTGACCTTGACTGTGTGGTTGGGGTAATCGATGTCGAGCGTGTAGGCACCGAAGAGGTTGTAGCCCGCCACTCCGACGAGCCCGGAGCCTTCGGTGATCAGTGGGGGCAGGGTATCGATCTTGATGGGCACGCCGCGGAGTTCGAGCCCGCCGAGCCGCACGGTGTCGGCCCGGGCGAGCGGGCTGCTCCCGCGGTTCCCGTGGGCGTCCACAGATCGGATGCTGGCGTAGGGCGAGATCCCGATCCGCGCGGCGATTTCGGGTGCGATGGATGACGTGGTGTAGCCCGTGTCTAGCAAAAGCCGGTGCGGCCCGGTGCCGTTGATCATAGCTTCGATGATGACTTTGTCGTCGGTGAACTCGGCGGCGATCGGGCCGGTGGCGTCGGTGAGCGTTGCCGATCGAGGGGCGGTCCGGGTCGTGCGCGAGTTGCAACCCACGGGCGGGAGGAAGAGCGCGGAGAGCAGCACCGCGAGCGTGACTCGATAGAATGAACGGTGTGCGTGCGTGTGTGCGGGGTGAGTCATGCGTGCAGGGTAGCCACGAGAGTTTGACGGGCGTGGTCTGTGTACCGAGCAAGCCCGCTGTCGTGCCTCGTTGAGTTCATTGCGGCTCATCGTGTGCGGGGTGCCGCTGCCGGTGTGGTGGGGCCCGCGTCGAGGACCATGACGGCGTGCGGGCCGATGTCGGGGATGTCGAAGATCTCGCCGAGCTTGGTAAATCCGAGTTTCTCGTAGTACGCGGCGGCCGATATGCGCGCGTTGCACCAGAGGGTTGGTGTCGGGACGCCGTGCGCGTCGGGGACGGTTTCGAGGGCGGCGGCGATGAGTTGGCGTCCGCAGCCCCGCCCGCGATGTTCGGGGAGTGTGGCCATGCCGCGGAGGCGGGTCGCGGGGTGCTGGGTGCCGGGCACGGGCTCTTGGTAGAACGACGCGACGGCTATCAGCGTGCCATCGGCTGCGAACACACCCAGGTGGACCGAGCGCGGGTCGTCGTCGCTCGGATAGATCAGTCGCTCGGACGGCTGTCCGGGGCGGAGCACCGCGTGCCGTATCGGGCGGGCCTGCTCGGGCGTGATGCGCACCGCGCGGGGCGGTCGGTCGGCTGGCTGAGCGGTTGACCGGTCGTCGGGCTGGTCGGGCGGTGTGGTCACCCGATCTGTGAAGCCAGGCGCGTGTTGTGCTGGCGGACGATGCCGGGGATCAGGAACGCGTCGATGAGCCACCAGATCCCGATGGCCAAGATGCCCAGGAGCCCCACGGCGACGAGCACCAGCACCATCGAGACGAGCGTGATGACCAGCATCGCGACGGCCGACCCGGTCCGCCCGAGGTAGAACCGGTGGGCCCCGAAGCCGCCCAGGAACCACCAGAGGAGGTAGGCGATCAGGGCGGACTTCTTGTGGGCGTCGTAGGCCATCATCTTCTGTGCTTCGTTGGCTGGCACGGGCGATCTCCTTTGGGGTGGGCCCATTCTAACGAGAAATATGGTTTCTTCGCTGGGGTGCGGGCGGCGGTATCGCGGGGCGTGGAGCGGGGTAAAAAAAACATTCCGGATCCATGTCAAATCTTGCCAGATCGTGGCAGGCGGGGTGGCCGCTTTCCGCCTCTCGATGAGACGCCGATCCCGGCGCGGACCGCGTTGGGGCGGCCGTCCCGGCTCGCACACCACAGGAAGGAACACCGCATGTCTGAATCCATCACTCCATCGAGACCAGCCGCACCGGGCCAGGCCGCACCAGGCCATACCCGGTCTAACGAACCCGACTCCGGCGCGAGGACGCTCTCGCGTTGGGCGATCCTGCTCTATGGGGCGGGCTGCTACGCCATGTTCCTGATCGTGTTCCTTTGGGCCATCGCGTTCGTCGTGGGCTTCGGCCTGCCCGTGACGCTCGACAGCCTGCCCGAGCCCGGGTCGTCGTGGACGACGGCGCTGGCGATCAACCTCGGGCTGTTGGCTCTGTTCGCGGTGCAGCACAGCGTCATGGCCAGGCCAGCGTTCAAGCGGGCGTGGACGAAGCTGGTGCCCGAGGCCGCGGAACGCTCGACGTATGTGCTGTTCACCAACGTCGCGATGATCGCGATGTTCCTGCTCTGGCGTCCCGTGGGCGGCGTGATCTGGAGCGTCGAGCAGCCCGTCGCATCGGTCATGCTCGAGATCGGCGGGGTGCTGGGCTGGTTGCTCGTGCTCTACGCGACGTTCCTTATCAACCACTTCGACCTGTTCGGTCTCCGCCAGTCGTGGCTCGCCTTCCGGAATAAGCCCTACACGCAGCTCCGCTTCAAGACGCCCAAGGCTTACACGATCGTCCGGCACCCGATGTACGTCGGCTGGCTGATGGCGTTCTGGTTCACCCCGACGATGACGGCGGCCCACCTGGTGTTCGCGTTGTTGACGACCGCTCACATCCTGGTGGCGATCCGGCTCGAAGAGCGCGACCTCGTCAGCGAGCACGGCGCGTCGTACGAGGACTACCAGCGCCAGGTCCCGATGCTCGTTCCCGGTGCCAAGGGGCGGAAGGCGGTGGGGTCATGAAGGTCAACACGGCCGCGTGCGTCCGGCGCCTGGGCCTGGGCGCGTTCATGTTCTTCCTGATCAAGGGGTGCGTCTGGCTGGTGATCTTCGCCGGGCTGGGGGCTGGGGCGATGGGGCTCTGAGCAGACGCAGTACACAGGCAAACCGGCAGTGATTCTCTTCACAATGAACAAGCCCCGGGACGCGGTGTCCGGGGCTTGTTCTTTGCTTTGAATCTGTCTACCGGTCAGGCGATCGGTTTACACCAGCTGGCGGGCCTCGTTGAGCTTCTTGCGGATGACGGTGTGGAGGATGCCGCCGTTGCGGAAGTACTCGATTTCGACGGGTGTGTCCACGCGGCAGATGCAGACGAACTCGGTGACCTTGCCGTCGGGGCTGGTGGCTTTGACGGTGATGTCGCAGCGGGGCTCGACGGGGTCGGGCATGTCGATGTCGAAGGTCTCGTCGCCCTTGAGCCCGAGGCTGGCGGCGTTCTGCCCGCCCTTGAACACCAGGGGCAGCACGCCCATGAACACCAGGTTGCTGCGGTGGATACGCTCGAACGACTCGGCGATGACCGCCTTGACACCCAGCAGCATCGCGCCCTTGGCGGCCCAGTCGCGCGACGAGCCCATGCCGTAGTCCTTGCCCGCGACGACGACCAACGGCGTGGCGGTCGCCTTGTAATCCATCGCGGCGTCGTAGATGTACTCGACCGGGGCCGACGAGAGCGTGTCGCCCTTGGTGAAGTTGCGGGTCCAGCCGCCCTCGGGCTGTGTGTCGCCATCTTTCGCGATACGGTTCTTCACGCGGACGTTGGCGAAGGTGCCGCGGGTCATGACGCGGTCGTTGCCGCGCCGCGATCCGAAGGAGTTGAAGTCGTTCTTGTGGACACCGGCCGCGAGGAGGTACTGGCCCGCGGGTGTCTCGGGCTCGATGCGCCCGGCGGGCGAGATGTGGTCGGTGGTGACCGAGTCGCCCAGCAGGCAGAGCATGCGGGCGCCGTTGATGTTGCTGAACCCCGGGGCCTCTTCGGTCATGCCCTCGAAGAACGGCGGGTTCTGGATGTAGGTGCTCGCGTCTTCCCAGGGGAAGAGCTCGGACTCGGACACGGGCACGCCGTTCCAGGTGCTGTTCTCTTCGTAGACCTTGGCGTACTTGCGCTCGAACTGGTCCGTCGTGACACACTCGGCCTTGATCGAGTCGATCTCGGCCTTGGTGGGCCAGATGTCCCTGAGGTAGACCGGCTTGCCGTCGCTGGTTTCGGTCAGCGGCTCGTTGAACACGTCGATGTCGATGCGCCCCGCGAGCGAGAACGCGACGACCAGCGGCGGGCTGGCCAGGAAGTTACCCTTGACCGCGGGGTGGACGCGCCCCTCGAAGTTGCGGTTGCCCGAAAGGATCGACGCGACGGCCAGGTCGCCCTCGGCGATGCCGGCCTCGATCTCGGTCGGCAGTGGGCCCGAGTTGCCGATGCAGGTCGTGCAGCCGTAACCGACGGTCTGGTAGCCCAGGGCGTCGAGGTCGGCCGAGAGGTTGGCTTTGTCGAGGTACTCGGTCACGACCTTGGAGCCCGGCGCGAGCGAGGTCTTGACCCACGGCTGGCGGGTCAGGCCCAGCGCGTTCGCCTTGCGGGCGACCAGCCCCGCGGCGATCAGCACGTCGGGGTTGGAGGTGTTGGTGCAGCTGGTGATGGCGGCGATGACGATAGAGCCGTGCGTCAGTTCGCTGGTCATGCCGGGTGTCTCGCCGGTGCGCTCGGCGGTGTGGGTGACCGTGACCTTCGATCCGGCTTTGGACGCGTCAACGCCCAGGCCCTGCGGCCCGTTGGGCGCGGTGAGCATTTTGGCCCACTCGGACTTGATCGACGCGACGTCGATGCGGTCCTGCGGGCGCTTCGGGCCCGCCAGCGAGGGCTTGACGGTCGAGAGGTCCAGTTCCAGCGTGGCGCTGAAGGTCGGCTCGGGGGCTTCCGGAGTCCAGTAGAAGCCCGACGCCTTGGCCCACGCTTCGGTCAGCGCGACCTCGTGGTCGGACTTGCCGGTGAAGCGGAAGTACTCGATGGTCTTGTTATCGATCGGGAAGAAGCCGCAGGTCGCGCCGTACTCGGGGGCCATGTTGGCGATGGTCGCGCGGTCGGGCACGGACAGTTCGGCCATGCCCTCGCCGTAGAACTCGACGAACTTCTCGACGACGCCGTGGGCGCGGAGGATCTGGGTGACGACGAGCACGAGGTCGGTCGCGGTGGTGCCCTCGGGCAGCTTGCCCTTGAGTTTGAAGCCGACGACCTCGGGGGTGAGCATGTATACGGGCTGTCCGAGCATGACGGCCTCGGCTTCGATGCCGCCCACGCCCCATCCGAGCACGCCCACGCCGTTGATCATCGTGGTGTGGCTGTCGGTGCCGACGAGCGAGTCGGGGTAGACCCAGTCCACGCCACCGGCGTTCTTGACGAGGCAGCCCCGGGCCAGGTACTCGAGGTTCACCTGGTGGACGATGCCGGTCGCGGGCGGCACGGCCCGGAAGTTGTCCAGCGATTCCTGTCCCCACTTGAGGAACGTGTAGCGTTCGTTGTTGCGCTCGAACTCTTTCTCGGCGTTGATGGTCAGCGCCACGCGGGTCGCGAAGTCGTCGACCTGGACCGAGTGGTCGATCACCAGGTCGCACGCGACGGCGGGGTTGATCTGGGAGGCGTCGCCGCCCAGGTTCTTCATCGCGTCGCGCATCGCGGCCAGGTCCACCACGCAGGGCACACCGGTGAAGTCCTGGAGGACGACACGCCCGGGCATGAAGGGCATCTCGACGCGGTTGACATTCGTGGCGTTGTAGTTGGCGATGCCCGACACGTCGTCGTTGGTCACGATGAACCCGTCGAGGTTGCGGAGCATGGCCTCGAGCAGCACGCGGATCGAGTAGGGCAGGCGGTCGATGTCGCCCAGGCCCTTCTCCTTGAGTGCATCAAGGCGGATGTAGCGATAGTCCTGTCCGTCGACGGAAAGGGTGGACTGTGCGTTGAACGGGTCGCTGGTCATGGCGTGCTCCTCATGTGCGATTCGGGTACATGAGGAGTATCGGGGGGACTGGCACATGAATCAAATCGATCTAGATTACACATTCAATAGATATTATTGATAACCAGAACTCGCGGAGATCGCGTGGGAGTCGCGGCGAGCCCGACGCCTGACGCCAACTGACGCGTCCGGGACGCCGGCGGGAGCGTGGGCCATGTGGAGGATTCTGTTAATTTCCAGAAAACGCTCTCTTGTTTCCAGAAATAACTAGTGCGCGTGCACAAGATCGGCTACAAAGGCACTTACGAGGATTGATGGCTTTGCACACCCTGGAGGAATCCACGTCGCTCACGAAGACTGTACTGAGAACGTTGCCGCTGTTCGCGATCTCGGTCGGGGCGTCGGCCCAGCCCTGCCCGGGGTTCGAGTTCCTCGGGGGGGTCCTTCCGCTGAACGGGACGGCGCACGAGTTGGTGAGCGCTGATGTCAGCGGTGACGGGCGAGCGGACCTGATCAGCTTCGCCAGTAATGACCGTGACGCGTTGCTTGTGTGGGTGAGCACGCCCGGCGGCGTGTTTCTTGACTCAAGCGTTGTCCAACTGCCCGGGGCCGCATTCGGCATCCGTTCCGGTGACATGGACGGCGACGGGCGGGAAGAGATCCTGGTGGTCGCCAAAGACCAGCCGCGGGTGTATGTCGCCCGCATCGATGCTGCCGGCGGCCCGGGTCAGGTTACGACGCTCGCTCTGCCCGAGAGACCCGCTTCGGTGACTCCGGAAGATCTCGACGCCGACGGTGATCTTGATCTGGCGATGCCGTCGCTGTCGGGGCAGATGTACATGGCCGAAAACGACGGCACCGGGATGCTCCAGCTGCGGGACGAGTCGTTCGATTTCGGCGCGCCAGTGTTCCAGGTTCGTTTCGCGGATCTCGACGGCGACGGCGACCGAGACGGTGTCGCGTCGAGTGAGGCGTCGTCGAATACCAGGCGTTTGAGCGTCATAAGCCGCACCGGGAGTTTCGGGTTCATCGATTCGAGCGGTCCATTGTCGGTCGCGATGGTTTCGGCACCAGCCCTGGTGGACGTGGATGCCGACGGGGACATCGATGCGGTGGCGACGAGCGATTTCTACACCACCATCGTGGTGCACAGGAACAACGGTGCGGGCGAGCTGTCCGCTGCGGAGTTTTACACGGCGGCACTCGGGAACTGGAGATCGAGGGACCTGCAGGTCTTTGACGCGAACGGCGACAGCCTGCCCGAAGTCGCCTTCATCGATTTGCGCGGCAATCTGTTCACGATGCTCAATCAGGGCGGGGGTGTGTACGCCGATACGGTGATCGTCGGGCCCAACCGGGGAACGACGGCGATCGCGGTGGTCGGCTCGGTCGGCGACTCGTCGGCGAGGCTGGCCGAGATGACGCAACCCGGCGGGGTCAGTTTTCTTTCCAGCGACACGGCTGGGCAGCTCAGGCCAGAGCGGATCGGCCCGGCGCGCCCCGCGGGCGGTTCCCCGCGTCGCGCGCTGGACGCCGACATCAACGCCGACGGGCTCGTCGATCTGATCACCCTCAACCGGAGCCCCCGCGCGATGGCGATGCACATCGCGGACGGCTCGGGCGGATACGCCGAACCCGTGCTTCTGAAAGAGGGGCAGTTCGGGGACGGCGCGGCTCTGGGGGATCTGAACGGGGACGGGCTCGTTGATATCGCGGCGGCCGACATCTCCGGTGCGGCGGTTCGCGTCCTGTTCAATGCCGGCGACGGCGCCTTCACGCCCGGCGTGCTCCACCCGCTCGGGTCGGCACTCGCCGAGATTCGTATCGCCGACCTGAACGGCGACGGCTGGCTCGACCTGATCGGCGTGAGTACCAGCTTGGAGCTGATCAGTTACACGCTGAATCGGGGCGACGGCACGTTCGGGTTCCCGATCAATATCCCGGGCGGGAACGGTCTCAGCGACGTCTTCGCGACGGATGTTGATGGCGACGGCGACGCCGACCTTGTCGCCTCCCACACGTGGGACCGTGAGATCGCGGTCTACGCGAACAACGGGGACGGGCTCTTCGATCCGCCCATGCTGCATCCGTCCGGTGCCCCGCTGGATCGGCTCGCGTTTGCCGACGTGGATTCCGACGGCGACCTCGACGCGGTCGCACGCCACGCGATCGATCACACCCTGCTGGTGGCGGAGAATCTCGGGCAGGGCGTGTTCGGGGCGGGAACTCCGATCGCCGGTCCTTCGGGCGTTGCCGCCCTCCGGGTGGGCGACCTCGACCGCGACGGCGATCCGGACATCGCGGCGCTGCTGGGTGATTCGGCAGAGCTCGCGCTGATCAGGAACGATGGCGACGGGACGTGGTCGCAGCGCGGGGTGTACCGGTTGTCGGGTGGGACGAGTGACCTGATTCTGCTCGATGCGGACGGCGATGGCGAAACCGACATCGCGTCGTGCAGTTTCACGGGCGATTCATTCGGGGTCGGGCTCAATCTCACCGACTGCGGGCCGGTCTGCGTCGCGGACCTGGCCGAGCCGTTCGGTGAGCTGAACTTCTTCGACATCGCAGCGTACATCGGGCTCTACGGCGCGGGCGACGCCGGCGCTGATTTGGCCGAGCCGTTCGGGGTGCTCAACTTCTTCGATATCTCGGCCTACATCACCGCGTACAACGCCGGCTGCCCCGAATAGCGCCGCCCTCGGCGTGGCAGCGGTCACGGCCGGGCGCGGCAATCTCGGACGTCGGGGTACGACCAGGTTGCGAACACCGGCGGTCTTCGCCTGCTTTGTGCTTCGTTCGTGGGGCCTTGGCGCGGTACTCTGGATGAAACCCCCCAACTCTGGTGGCGTCTCCACCTGCTGTTCGAGGGGGCGGAACGGAGGTCGGGGATGCGTGCGGGATCAGTGCTGGCGGTGAGGCTTTTGGCGGGCGGGGTATTCGGTCTGGCGACGGCGTGCGCCTCTGGCAACGGCGGCAGCAACGGGCTGACCATCACCACGGTGTTCCGTTCTGGTGATCCGGCCCCGGGGCTGCCCGGGCTGACCATCGCGGCCAGGGGCGGGGCGCAATCGATCAACGACGCCGGCGTGGTACTGGCGACCGCGAATCTGGGCGGGCCCGACGTCGGCTTCAGCACCGACGGTGCCCTCATCGCGCGTTCGGGCGGTGTGCTCACATTGATCGCGCGCGAGAACGACCCGGTCGCCGCGCTGCCGACCCACGCGTACCGATCGACCAACATCAACACCACCGGGTTCAGCGAGCTCATCGTGACCCAGGGTGGTACACTCGGATTCATGGCTGAGATGCTCGAGGTGGCCACCTCCTCGTTCGGGCTCAGGGGCTCGTTCTCAGGCCCGGTGGGCGGGACCGCGCCGGTCCTCTACGAGGGTGCCCCGGCGCCCGGTTTCCCGGGGTCGACCTACTCGCGCTACACGCCGAGGGCGTCGCTCCGCGACGGGCGGTCGCTGCTGCTCGGGCGTGTGTCGCCCGAAAACTACAACGTGCTGTACTTTGGCACGCCCGGCAACGTCACCGCGGCCCTCCAGACCCAGCAGCAAGCGCCCGGCCTGCCCATCGGCATCAACATCAGTTCGTTCGGCGACGATTCGATGGGCATGGACGGGCTTGGCAACGTGCTGTTCTGGGCCGCGCTCCCGCTCGGCTCCGGCGTGAACCAGAGCAACCGGGTGGTCCTCTACCATGGGCCGCCGAATAACGTCGGCATCGTGGCCCGGACGGGCGATTCGGTGCCCGGGCTGGGCGGCGCGGTCTTTACGAACCTCGTCTCGGATTCGCTGCGGATGAACACCGCCGGGGCGTACTGCTACCAGGCCTGGGTCTCGGGCGGCGGCACCGACGAGGCGATCATCTCGTGCGGCGGGGGCCAGTGCTTCGTGCTGGCCAAGGACGGCGACCCGGTGCCGGGCGAGCCGGGCCTGACGCTCGACCGCGTCGCGCGATCGCACATCGACATGAACGGGCTCGGACGCGTCGCGTTCGCGTGCGTGCTCGCTGGGGCCCCATTCACGAGCGACAGCGCGATCTTCATCGCCGGCCCTGGCGGGATCGAGATGGTGCTCCGCGAGGGCGACGTGATGCCCGACGGCGCGGTCGTCAGGGACCTGCAGGGCGCGCGGTGGTTCTTCAACGACCGAGAGCAGTTCGTGGTGCAGCTGACGGTCAACGACCGGGCCGCCCTCTACGCGTCCCGTCCCGACGGCTCCTGGATCAAGCTGCTTCGGATGAGCGAGGCGTTCTTCACCAGCGACGGGTTCAGCGGCGTGCTCCATCCCACCGCCGGCTACTCCTTCGATTTCGCTGCGCGCTCGGGCTCGGGCTCGGGCACCAGTTTCTTTAACAACAGCGGCGAGCTGGTGCTGTCGGTGCTGGCGACCGGATCGACGGGTTCGGGCGTGTTCATCCTGGACATCGACGACCCGTGCCCGGCCGACTTCGCCGAGCCTTTGAGCGTGCTGAACTTCTTCGACATCGCGGCCTACATCGGGCTCTACGGCGCGGGCGACGATTGCGCCGACTTCGCCGCCCCGTTCGGGGTGCTCAACTTCTTCGATATCTCGGCCTATATCACCGCGTACAACGCCGGGTGCCCCGATTAGGGCCCGGACGAGCGGCGAAGTCCGGCATTCCTATTGGCGCACCCCGACGCTCTTGGTAGTGTCTGGGAAAGGGGATGCGCTATGGGTGCCTGCCGCGACGGTCTGGGTGTGCTCGCACGGGGTCGGTTTGGGAGCCTGATCCTGCCGCTGGTTGCGCAGGGGCTGCTGGCGGGATCGGCGTGGTGTGGGACGACCTACTTCGTCCCCCAGGATTTCCCAACCATCCAGGCGGCGATCAACGCGACGGTTGACGGCGACAGCGTGGTCATCCAATCGGGCACCTACAACGAGGGCTTCAACACGCTGGGCAAGCGCATCAACGTGAACGGCGTCGGGGTCAACCCCCCGACCATCGACGGCGCCGGGCAGGGCGCCCCCCTCATCCGCGTCGGAGCCTCGAGCGGTGAGGTGTTCATGAGCAACATGACCATCCGCAACAGCGACGGCATCCTGGGCGGCGCGATTCTCGTCGAGACCGGGGCGGACGTGCTGTTCCGCAACATGTCGTTCCTCAACAACTTCGCGGTCGCCGGGGGCGCGATCACGGTGAGCGCGAACGCCAATGTCCGCATGCGCGATTGCTTCTTCAGGGACAACAGGGCGAGCTCGGACGGCGGGGCGCTGTTCGCGCTTGGCGGCAGCGACGTCAACATGGCCGGCTGCACGTTGAACTCGAACGAGGCCGGGGACGACGGGGGCGCGATCTCGGTCTTCGGCGGCACGCTCACGCTGCGCGAGGGCTGCGTTCTCGATTCGAACGAAGCCGAGGTTCACGGCGGATCGGTCATGCTCGACGGCGGAGCCCAGGGCGTCTTCGACAACTTGGTCATCCTCCGATCCAACGCGTTCGAAAACGGCGGGGGGGTGGCCTTGATCGGATCGACCCTGCGATCGACCAGTTCCCGCTACCAGAGCTGCACCTCTGGCGCGGTCGGGGGCGGGATCGACGTGCGGGACGGCTCGCTGCTGGTCAGCCGGGGCGACACCGTGCGCCGTTGCGAGGCGCTCTCGGGCGCCGGGATAGGCGTGTTCGAGAGCGAGCTGGAGATGTTCCGGGGCGAGCTGTTCGCGAACCTGGGCGTCAACTTCGGGGGCGGGCTTTACGTCGCCGCGATAAACGCGCGCAGCGAAGCGATCGTGTACAACATGAACATCCACTTCAACGAAGCACAGTTCGGGGCGGGCGTCCGCGTGTCTTCGAGCGCTGTCGCGGGCTCGACCCCGCAGGCCGTGGCGTTGTTCGTTAACTCTCTCGTGCACCACAACTCGGGCACGAGCCCGTTCGGCTCGGGCGGCATCAGCGTGATCGAGTTCACCGGCGGCGGGATCCAGACCGTCGTCGAGGTCGTCAACTCGGTCGTCACCGCCAACGAGGGCGGTGTTACGAACGGCATCCGCGGGATCAACGCCCCGCGCATCGACATCAAGAACTCCATCGTCTGGGATAACAACGGCCTCGATGTCTCGAACGACGTGCCGCGCACCAACGCCTCGCACTCGATCTTCGGGCAGACCGCCTTCTTCCCGGGGCCCGGCAACATCAACGCCGATCCGATGTTCCTCGTCCCAGGCGGCGGCGTCGATTTCCGTCTTGACAGCGGATCGCCCGCGATCGACGCCGGTCGGAACGACAGCGTGCCCCGCGACATCGTCGATGGTGACGACGACGGCAGCACCTTCGATCAGGTGTCTTACGACTCGCGGGGGCGGTCCCGCTTCATCGATGACCCGCTGACGACCAACTCCGGCTCGGGCACGGGCGCGATCGTGGACATCGGCGCGACCGAGTTCCAGAGGCAGTGCGAGAGCGACCTGTCGCCGCCCTTCGGTGTGGTCAACTTCTTCGATATCAGCGCGTATATCGTTGCCTTCAACTCGGGCGACCCGGCCGCCGACATCGCGGCCCCGTTCGGGGTGCTCAACTTCTTCGACATCGCGGCCTACATCACCCTCTTCAACACGCCCTGCCCCTGATCGGGCGGGCGCGGCGGGGCGGTAGCACGCAAATCGTATTGCATCGGGCGTCCGGTGTCTGGTAGCCTGCGTGTTCACCAGCACCGGAGGGACCGATGAACGCACGCACCGGATCAGCACGCCATGTTCGTATTCTCGCGGGGGCCGCCTGCGCGGGCATCCTGTGCCCGCTCGCGTCGGGAGCGGATGACCTGGTTGTGTTCGTGCACGACCAGATCGCCGACGAGATCATCCGCATGCAGGATCTCAACGATGACGGCGACGCCCACGACCCGGGCGAGGCGACCGTGTTCTTCGACGACGGGCCGCCCGTCACGGGCGTCGACAACGCCCAGGGCATGGTCGCCCTGGGACCCTGGACCCTGCTGGCGACCGACAACTTCGACCCCGACAACATCGTGCGCCTCGAGGATTTCGACCGCGACGGCGACGCGTTCGACGCGGGCGAGGCCAGCGTCTGGTTCTCGGGCACGCTGCCGATCGGGCTGGCGATGACCAACCCCGCCGAGCTGCGCCTGCGTTCGGACGGCACGTTCTTCCTGCTCGACAACAACACGCTCGACACTGCCGTTCCCGAGGCGATCTATATCCTCGAAGATCTCAATAGCGACAACGACGTCGACGACCCGGGCGAGATCACGACCTTCTTCGAGCTCTCGCCCGTCGGCGTGTCCGCGACGACCACCTTCGACGCCATCGAGGATAACTCGGGCAACGTCTATGTCCTCGACATCACCGACCCCAGCCAGATCGAATCGATCGACATCATCGACCCCGCCGGCACCTCACGCACGCAGTGGTTCGACAGCGTGGACCTGCTCAACCTCGCGGGGATGGTGCTGACCGGCACGGTCAACGAGCTGGCGCACATCGCAGACACCGACGAGATCGTGTTCGGGGCGTCCTCGGGCGGAGGCAGCCAGCGGATCATGGCCGCCCGGGATCGCAACGAGAGCGGGACGATCGACACGCCCGCGGAACTCCGCCTGCTCTGGAGCGAGAGCGCCCACGCCGACGGCTTCAACACCGGCTCGCCCCGGGACCTGTTCCTGACCGACGACGGGCGACTGCTCTGGACCGACGGGCTGGCCGACCGGGTGATGATGCTGACCGATCTCAACGCCGACGGCGACTACAACGACGCGGGCGAGACCGGCGTGCTCTACGACGCGGACACCGCGGTCGCCAACGGGCTGCCCGGGATCTCGCTGGCGCTCAGCGTCACGGCGGCCATGGACGACGCCTGCCCCGCCGACCTGGCCGAGCCGTTCGGATCGCTCAACTTCTTCGACGTCGCCGCCTTCATCGGGCTCTACAACGCGGGCGACCCCGGCGCCGACCTGGCCGAGCCGTTCGGGTCGCTGAACATCTTCGACGTGGCCGCCTTCATCGGGCTCTACAACGCGGGCTGCCCGTAAGCCGGGCAATATCTGGATTGCTGATGCTCACGCGCCGGCGTTCCCGCGCCCCTTGGGCAGGCGCGCCAGCAGCGCCCGCTCGAAGGCCGCCGTGGCGTGGCTGGGCACGCGGTCGCTCCGCCTGATCACGCCCAGTCGGCGCTCGATCGCGCCGTCCGCCGGTCGCAGCCCAGCGCCGTCCGGCAGCCCGAACTTGCTCACGAACCCGACGCCGATCCGGGCCTTGACCATCTGCACGATGGATTCGATCGAGCGAAGCTCCATCACCACGTTGAGCGCCACGCCCTGTGCGCCCGCGCCCTCGTCGATCAGGCGGCGCACCGCGCTGCCCGCCTCGAACGCGACGACCGGATCGTCGCCCAGATCGCTCCACCGGAACGTCTTGCGCCCGCTCAGGCGGTGCCCCTCGGGGACGATCAGGCGCAGCTCGTCGCGGATGGTCCGCACCACCATCAGATCGTCCGCCCGCGGGTGATCCAGCGGCAGCGTCACGATGCCCAGGTCCAGCTCGCCCGACACCACCCCCTGTGCCACCGCGGAACTGCCCGCCTCCCGGATCGAGAAGCGCAGGGCCGGATGTTCTACCTGCACCGCTCGGATCGCCTCGGGCAGCAGGTAGCCGGCCGCCGTGGCCCCCGCGCCGACCAGGATCGACCCGGTTTCCAGCCCAACCAACTCGCGGACCGCCTCGAGCCCTTGCTCGGCCTGGCGGATCGCCCCGCCCGCGTGCGCCAAGAACACACGCCCGGCCTCGGTGACCTCCACGCCCTTGCCCGTCCGGTGGAACACCGCGGCCCCGAGTTCGTCCTCGAGCTTGCGCAGCGCCGCCGACAGGGCGGGCTGGGACACCCCCAGCGCCTCGGCCGCCCGGGTCATGTGCCCGTGCTCGGCCACCTCCAGCATGTACCGCATCGTCCGCAGGTCCATGCCCAGAGCCTATCCGCTCCTGCGATGCCCGATCACCGCCGGTTGATCTGCGACAGGATCGTCCGGTCGGTGATCGTGTCGTCCTCGGCCAGCATGAACGCCTTGCTCAGGATCAGCGCCAGCGTGCGGTCGCCCTCGAAGGGCAGGTGGATCCGCCCGCGCGGGCCCGCTTCCATCGATGCGTCGGGCACGATGCACAGGTACTGGTCGCCGGGCTCCATCAGGATGTTGCCGCTGCCCAGGTGGATCTTGTACGTCCGCTTCTTGCCGAGCACGATCAGGAACCGGCCCGTCAGCGTGCAGGCGTCGTGGATCTTCAGGCGGGGCAGCAGGCGGCTTAGCAGATCGCGGCGCGTCTCGGCGCTCCCGTTCAAGTCGCCGAACGAGTAGTTCTGCCAGGCATCCAGGAAGCGACCGTCGGGCCCGCCGTCCTGCCACTGCGGGTTGTTACCCACGCTGGACACGCCCACGAACAGGTCCACGTCGCGCATGATCTCGCTGAACGCCAGGGGAGGGACGCGGTCGAGCCGCTCGGGCTCGGGGGCTGTGCCGTCGGCGTACACACCCCCGCCCCACGCATGCTGCTCGTTCATGCGCTCGTCGAGGGCATAGAAGCGGACCTGATCGGTCGCGATGTGGATGAACGCGCCGGACTCGAGCGTGTCGACGCCGTACTCGTCGCCGACCGATTCGGCCCAGAACTCGGCCCGCAGCCCGTACGCGGGCAGCACCTTGTGCGCCGGATGGACGACGGTGTCGGCCGCGATGCGCAGCATGCTCTTCCAGGCGCGTTGCTGGCAGAGCGCGTGGCACTGGTGCTGGCGAAGCACGTGGGCCGCGAACCGGTTCGAATAGACCTCCGTCGCGATCTCCGCGTCGGTGAGCAGGTAGATCTCCCGGTGGGCCTGCTTGAACGGCTGGCGCACGCCGCGGTCCTCGTAGAAGCGGCGCCAGTCCTCGACGTCCGGGCGCACCGCGTCGCCCCCGGGCGGGGCGTCGGCATCGATCGGGTGCCAGAGCGACACAACGGTCGAATCCGGGTCCGGCTCGAACGGTTGCCCGTCCACGCCCACCAAGCGCCCGTCGGCGTGGGCCGGTGTGGGGGGGTCGCCGTCGGGATCGAACCCGTCGGCCAGCCACGCGCCCGCGGCCTTCTCGCGCCCGTTGTCGAAGACCCAGATCATCCGCCGCGCCAGCACGCCGATCAGCGGATGGTCGAGGTAGCGCTCCCGCCAGGTGCCGTACGACCACGTGCGTCCCTGGACGAAGAGCCCATCGAGGCGGTCGCGCTGCGCGGGCAGCATCCTTTTGATGTCCTTGAGCGACGCTTTGAGTTCTTTGAGTTCCTCGGCGTGGTCGCGCTTCACCGCCGCGGGGACCGACTTGATACGCTTTCCCGAGGCGTTGACGAACGCGAGTTCGGCGTGGGTCACGCCCTTGTCGCCTGCACCGACGCGCAGCTCGGCGGTGAAATCGCCGAGCGTTTCGGTCGCGACGCCGACCTCGTCGAGCCCGTAGGACGGCACCGCGATCTCCTCGATCTCGTCGCGGGGCAGCCCCTCCCGCTCGGCCGCGGCGTCGAGGGCCTTCTCGATCATCTTCTGCGCCTGCCCGTACTTGACCTTGATCCGCAGCATCGCGAGCTGCCCGACGCTCGCCCGCCCGGGGATCTGCCCGAGCGCATGCACCGCGGCGTTGCCGACCTTCTGCTCGCGCATGCCCTCGCCCGGGATCTTTCTGTAGGTCGCGAGCGCGACCAGCCCCAACGAACGGGCGACCGCGTCGCACCCCGAGGTGCCCGCGATCCAGCACAGGCCCTTCAGTATCTCCGCGTGGTGCGGCAGGTAGAGATGCGGCGCGCCCTCGATCAGCGTGTCGTCGGGCGACCGGGGCAGATCGACCGCTTCCAGCCACTCCGAGAGGGCGCGATCGACCGCGTCGGGCCCGATCTGATCCACGAGAACCCGCGCAGCCTTCAGCCATTTCTTCGACGGTTTCGCGGACCTGGCGGTCGCGGCGTGCTCGATCAACTCCCGCCAGGCCCGGGTCTCGTCCTCGGATCGCCCCGCCATGTCCGCCAGCGCACGCTCGGCCCACGGCTCGCCCGGCTCGAGGGGCAGCGCCTGCTCGTCGCGGAACGCCCGGGCGATGTCGATCGCGAGCCGGAGGTTCTCGCCAGACTGAACCTCGGCGACCTTGTCCTTGAGTTTGAGCATGGCCCTGCCCAGCGCTGTCTCGGGATCGAATCGCCCCGCGTACTCGACCGACCGGTGCACCAGCGGCTCGGCACAGCTGTCGTCTGTGGCATAGAGCGTCGTGACGGCGCAGACCTGATCGATCGCATCGATGATCAACCGATCGTCCAGGCGCACGCCGGAGATGAGCAACGCACGGGCCAGGAACCCGAGCGTGTGCTGCTCGGGCAGGTTCCGCCTGCTCACCCTCAACGTCGAACTGCGGTCCGGTGTGCCACCCGACACGTAGAAGTAGTCGTGGGGGATACCGGAGTGCTCGTGCTTGTTCGTGCGGCTGACCTCCTGCACAACCAGCGGGAACATGACGTCGCGCGACGCATCCGGGCGGGCCATGATCTCTTGGTAGACCTCGACGTGCTCGGGATCCGGCTTCCGCCAAGTCGAGGAGTCTGGCGCGGCGTAGTGCCGTGCGGTCTTTATGTACCGATCGAGCAGCCGGCGCTCTTCGGTTTTCGCGGATCGCCCGAGCACGACCTCAGCCGCCGACCAGCAGCATCAGGCGCAGGAACGTGATCTCCGTCCCGCGTTCGATCGTGATGACCTCGTCGAGCGACTCGGTCTGGTGGTCGCCCACCAGCACCAGGAAGCGCCCGAGCCCGTACGTCTCGGCCGCGATCTCGTACTGGGCCTTCCAGTCCACGCGCCGGGTTCGCTTTGTCGGCTCGGCGTTGAGCGAACGCTCCAGGTCACGCGGCGTGACCAGCCCGGTGTACCGCACCGCGTCGGACGATGCCGCTTCGGCCCGCCGGTTCAGGTCGTCGACCTCCTGGTACACCCGCTCGCGGATCAGCTCGCGGACGGTGATCGATTCGGTGGGGAACTCGAGCTCGAACGCCGCGCCGGCGTCGCCCGGGGTCAGGTGCTCGTCTCGCACGGTCAGCATGGCGGGCATGGCGGTCCTCCTTACGGTGTGGCCCCTATAGGACAGGAGCGCGGAGCATACCGAAAACCACCCGAAAATCCAAGCCCAAACCCGCATCGGCCGCCCGGGATGCCGCTATCCTGTGCCTATGACCAGGCACCTGATGCTCCTGCCGTTGCTCCCGCTCGTGATGTGGGGCCCCCGGGCCCTCGCCCAGGGCACCGAGTTCACGCTCGAGGAAGACGGGGCGTGGCAGCAGACCGCCGCCCCCGAAGAGGGCACCGACGAGTACGCCATGTGGCAGGCCCGCAAGCTGCTGGGCGAGGGCAAGCCCGAGCGCGCCGAGAACGAACTGACCGACTGGCTCAAAGACAACGAGCGCACCCGCAACGCCTACCTGGGCGAGGCCTACTTCCTCCGGGCCGAGGCCCGCCTGGCCGACGACCGCGAGTACAAATCGCTGTTCGACTACGAGGTCGTGATCCGCGATTACTCGGCCACGCCGTTCTACGCCCGCGCCGTCCAGCGCGAATACGAGATCGGCAAGGCCTACGTCGACGGGCTCCGCCGCCGCTTCCTGGGCGTGCGTCTAGAGAACGCCCGCCTGACCGGCGAAGACCTGCTGATCCGCGTGCAGGAGCGCATGCCGGGTTCGGCGCTGGCCGAGCGGGCCGCCCTCGACCTGGCGGCCCACTTCTACAAGCGCCGCGAGCTGGCCCTGGCCGCCGAGATGTACGCGATCTTCCGCATCAACTACCCCGACTCCGAGCATTTCCGCTTCGCCATGCTCCGCGAGATCGAGTGCAGCATCGCCCGCTTCAAGGGCCCGCGCTACGACGGCTCCGGGCTCATCGACGCCAAGATCCTCATGGAGGAATACCGCGCGACCTACCCGGGCGAGACCGCCCGCTCGGGCGTGATCGACGGGCTCGAGACCTGGGTGGACGAGTCCGCCGCCCAACAGGTGCTCCAGACCGCGCGCTGGTACCTCAAGACCGGCGACGACACCAGCGCCCGCTTCGTTCTCGCCCGCCTCATCCGGCGCCACTTCGGGTCCGACGCCGCCAACGAAGCGATCGACATCATGCTCGAACGGGGCTGGCTCAACATGGACCCGCCCGCCGAAGCCAAAGCAGACACCAAAGCAGACACCGAAACCGACTCCGATCCTTCGCCGACCGTGGCACCCCCCGCGGAGCAGGATCAGTGAAGCGGCCCGCGCTCCGAGCCCTGGGAACAGCCGCATGCGTCGCGCTCGCGTGCGCGGCGATCCCCGCGTGCTCGTCGGACCCGACCGCGGGCTACGCCTTTGCCGACACCTACGACACCCAGATCAAGACCGTCTCGGTGCCAATCTTCAAGAACGAGACCTTCGGGCGCGGACTCGAGACCACGCTGACCGACGCGATCGTCAAGCGCATCCAGCGCCACACGCCCTACCGCGTCGTCGCCTCCGAGCGATCCGACACGACCCTGAGCGGCACCATCACCCGCGTCGAACTCCAGCGACTCTCCGACGATCCCCAGACCGGGCTCGCCCAGGAGCAGACCTACCGCATCACCGTCCGCTTCACCTGGCTGGACAACCGCACCGGGCAGCCCCGCGTCGTCCGCGAGAACTTCGCGGCCACCGGCGTCTTCGCGCCCGCCCGGGGCGTGGGCGACCGCATCGAGGTCGCCCAGCGCGACGCGATCGACGAACTCGCCCGCGATATCGTCGAGTCGATGCGCGCCTCCTGGTAGCACCACGCCAACCTCTCGTTCCCACAGAATAGTGATCTCCGCCCGGGTTTCGTTCGTATACACGCCGGGGAACCCGGGGCGCAAGGCGTGCTCCCGCGTCCGGTATCACCCCGCCCGTGCCCCTACGATCACGCGCCAGGGGTGGTGCTCAGGAGGGGCGCCGCTGCCGGGCGGAAAAACTTGGTGTGGATCCGTGCCCCGAGGGGGAACAACCGACCACGCCGGACCGATTGTCATCATGACAGTCACCCCGGGCTCCCCGCTCACGCGGCCCCGCCCGTTTCGCAGACTCAGGAGGCCTCGAAAAGCCCATGGCGGACCCCAAGAACGACAACCAGAGCGACAAAGGCGCGCCCAAGGGCTCGGCCCGCAAGGGCGGCAACGCCCAGGACGGCCTGCCCTCCAAGGAAGGCAACAAGCCGGGCGCCAAGCCCCCCGTTCAGGGCCCGGGCGGCTCGCGCTGGCCCATGGGCCTGATTGTCGCGCTCATGCTCGCCGCCACGCTGATGCTGTTCCTCTCCCGCGCCCAGACCGGGCGCGAGGTCAGCTTCCAGCAGTTCGTCCAGTACTACGAGACCCGCCAGATCGATCCCGAATCGGTGATCCTCAAAGAGACCATGATCATCGCCTCGCTCAAGCAGGCCCAGGTCTCTGACGCCGCCGAGATGATCCGCGTGCCGATCAACATGGCTGCCCGCGAAGCCATCTCCGAACGCCTCATGGCGCTGACCGAGGGCAAGGTCAAGATGCGGGCCCAGCCGAGCTGGATCGCCCCGCTCATGTTCTTCGGCCCGATCTTGCTGCTGTTCGCGCTGGTCTACTTCTTCATCGCGCGCGGCATGCGGGCCGCCGGCGGCGGGGCTGGCGGCATGCTCGGCTCCTTCGGCAAGTCACGCCACCGCACCCTGACCAAAGAGATGACCGGCGTCACCTTCAAAGACGTCGCCGGCATCGAAGAGGCCAAGGACGAAGTCACCGAGATCATCGAGTTCCTCAAGAACCCCAAACGCTTTACACGCCTCGGCGGGCGCATCCCCCGCGGCGTGCTGCTCTCGGGCCAGCCCGGCTGCGGCAAGACCCTCCTCGCCAAGGCCATCGCGGGCGAGGCCGACGTGCCCTTCTTCTCGATCTCCGGCTCGGACTTCGTCGAGATGTTCGTCGGCGTCGGCGCCAGCCGCGTCCGCGACCTGTTCAAGCAGGCCAAAGACAGCGCCCCCTGCATCATCTTCCTCGACGAGATCGACGCCGTCGGTCGGCGCCGCGGTTCGGGCTTCTCCCAGGGAGGCCACGACGAGCGCGAGCAGACCCTCAACGCCATCCTGGTCGAGATGGACGGCTTCGGCTCGGGCGACGGCGTGATCGTCATCGCCGCCACCAACCGCCCCGACGTCCTCGACCCCGCGCTCATCCGCCCGGGGCGCTTCGACCGCCAGATCGCCGTCCCGCTCCCGGACGTCAAAGGACGCCTCGAAATCCTCAAGGTCCACTCCGAGAAGGTCAAGCTCGGCCCCAACGTAGACCTCGAGAAGATCGCCCGCGGCACGCCCATGTTCAGCGGTGCCGACCTGGCGGCCATCATCAACGAGTCCGCCATCGGCGCGACCATGCAGAACAAGGACTTTGTCGAGCACGAGGACCTCGAAGAGGCCCGCGACAAGGTCAAGTTCGGCAGGGCCAACAAGAGCCGCGTCCGCGAGGAGGACGAGAACAAACTCGTCGCCTACCACGAGGCCGGGCACGCCGTGCTCCAGGCGCTGCTCAACGACTCCGACCCGCTGCACAAGGTCACCATCATCCCCCGGGGCGACTCCGGCGGCGCGACCTTCTCGCTGCCCGAGAAGGACCGCATGGGCTACAGCCTCAAGTGGCTGCTCGCGACCATGCGTGTCGTGTGCGGCGGACGCATCGCCGAAGAGAAAGCGATGAACGACGTGTCCTCGGGCGCGTCCCAGGACATCCGCCAGATCACCTCCATCGCCCGGGCCATGATCCTCGACTGGGGCATGTCGCCCCGGCTCGGCTTCGTCAGCTACAGCGGCCAGGACACCCGCGAGTCGTTCATCGCCGACAAGGACTACTCCGAAGACACCGCCACGATCATCGACGAAGAGGTCAAGCGGATCACGTCGGAAGCCTACGAAGAAGCCCAGCGCATGCTCGAAGAGAACTGGGACCAGGTCGTCGCGGTCGCCGAGGCGCTGCTCAAGCACGAGACGCTGACCGCCGACGAGGTCCACAAACTCATGCGGGGCGAGGTACTCACCAAGCCCACCGTGGCCGACCTTCTCAGCGCCGACCGCGCCCGCAAAGCCGCTGAATCAAAGGCCGAAGCCAAAGCCGAGCCCAAGATCGAAGAGGAACCCGACGCGGAATCCCCGCCCGGGACCCTCCCCGACCCGGCGTGAGTATCTGTGGGCTAGTCGCCCCAGAGAATGCTCATGCCGTGCATATCAAACATCCCGCCGCTGTCGTATGACCCGAAGAAGACGTTGTAGGCGTATCTCACCTGGAACGCAATCGTCTGCGGCCCGGCTGATGCTTCATGCACAAAGTGAACGGTGAGGGTCGGAGATCCTGCGAGTCTGTTTCCCGCTTGCCCTGCAACAGGCGATCCGTTGACAAGGATGCGCCAATGATGATGCATCGCTATGCCTGGGTTGCCATAATACATGTAGTTAGCCGCTTGAAAGCTGCACGAAGCCGAGCCAAAGATGCCGGTGCCATCGGGGACATCGATGGTCGCGGTGCCGACGGTGGTCCATTCACCGCTCCCCGGGATCGTTGCCGGGAAAATCAGCGCCTTGCCATCGAGGACGAGGGCTGGGGTGGGCCCCGGTGGGCCGGGGATGCCTTGCGGGCCAATCGGGCCTTCCGGGCCGACGGGGCCTTGCTGCCCGGCCACGCCTGGTTCTCCTTGGACCCCTTGTGGGCCAGCGGGTCCATCGGGGCCTTGCGCGCCCGCCGGCCCCTCCTCGCCCATCAAGCCGCGCGGGCCGCGTGGCCCGATCGGGCCCACGTTGCCGGTCAGCGCGAACAGGGCGAAGGGAGCCGGCTTGATCTCCTGGCGAGGCGAGAGCGTGGTGTAGGCGCCGCCCGCGGCGGCATCGCGGACTTGGATCTCAAGCCACCTCCGCTCGTCCATAAAAACAGGACCAAAGTTGAGGTCGACGGAAAACTGCCCGTCATTCACCTGCACGCTCGATCGGTCGATTTGAGTCGAAATCGCAGTGCCTGTAGTTGCAGCGTCGAACAGCGTGAATCTGAAATCAACCGGATCGTTGGCCGGCGAGCCGCTGGCGGTCAGATGACCTTGGTAGGTGAACTCGGTATCTAACGCTTGCTGCGCGCCAGCCGGATTGGTGGCAAGCAGTACGAGCGTTAACGCGATCAGGTAACAGGTTTTCAACATACGATTTTCCCTTTCGATGCACAAACTACCAGTATGCCATGGCACCTGCAAGGGGATCTTGCTATCGCAGCCAAATCAAACACACAATGCATGTATTGCGTCGAAAATGCAGTTGTGTCATACCTTTGCTCGTTTCTACGTTGGAACCGCTCCGCCCTGCCAGCCGGACATTCTCTGCGTGAACACGCCGCACGCCGACCGCAACGCCGCACCCCAGCGACTCACGCTCGCCCAGTCGATCCTGGCCGTCCTCTTCTCGATCGCGATGTGGGTCGGCGGCATGGCGATGCTGTACGGTTTTATGATCTTGCCGATGACCCACGCGACGCGATGCTGCTCGTACAGGGGCTACTCCAGTTTGTACGTGGTCGTGGCGGATGGTAAACCACAGATTCTCGATGAGGAGTCTCTCGAAGCAAACGGATACGACTACGAGGCGATCGATTATTATCTGGGTCGTCGGTTCTACAGGCCCACCACACACGGCCAGTTCTTTGAATGGAAACGCACCGTTGTGCTTGGGAACAACGGCGGGGCACTCTCCGATGCAGGCGACACCCTGACGCCAACACAAATCCGCGGATTGCTCACCGACTATGTACAGAGTAACCCCGATGATTACGCGCTCGGGCCGTACGCCGATCCTCAGAACCGGGAATTGCTGCTCGAGGCAATCGCTTCCCCATCCGGGCGAGCCACATCCATAGACGCCGCGGCCTTTGCCGCCAACACGCTCGCCTGGGTCACTATCGTGGGCGGCTCCCTCTGGCTCTTCGTCGCCATGTTCCGCGCCCATCGCGCCAAGAAACGGCTCGCGCGTGCCCTCAAGCAGACCGACCGCTGCGCCTGGTGCGCCTACAGCCTCGAAGGGCTCGCCAGCCCCGACCACTGCCCCGAGTGCGGCCGCCACGTCATCACCCGCGCGCAGACGCCCCCGCCCGGGCCCCCTCCCGGCATCGCCCCGATCCCATAAACTAGATCACCGATGACCAGCGAACACACCAACCGAGCCCACGCCGTGTCTTGGACCGACCTGCCCACCGATCGCCCGATGGACCTCATCGCCCGCCAACGCATCGTCGGCGGGCACATGATGATCTCGCGCGTGCTCCTCAGCGCCGGCTTCAGCGTCCCCACGCACCGCCACGCCAACGAGCAGTTCGCGGTCATCGTCTTGGGCAAAGTCCGCTTCGATCTCGGGCCCGAGTCCGACCCGGCGTCCGAGTCGGTCACGCTGGGCCCGGGCGAGGTGCTCGTCGTCCCGCCCAACGCGCCCCACGGAGCCACGGCGATCGAAGACACCCTTGTCCTCGACGTGTTCAGCCCGCCCAGCGAATCCACCGGCGTCGATCGCACCGACGCCTGAACATCACGCCGAGATCAGGCCGAAATCAATCGGGCGACCCGCCGGCGCAGCGCCGGCAGCGTCTTCTTCGCGAACCACGGGTTCTTCTTGAGCCAGATGTTGTTCCGCCCCGACGGGTGCGGCAGGACGATCTCGCCCGGCAGCAACGCGTCCCACGCCCGCACCGCGTCCGTCACGCTCCCGAACCGCTTGCCGTCCCGGTTCAGATACGCATCGATCGCGTACTTGCCGATGTACACGCGGAGTTCCACCGATTTCAGACTCTCAAGCATGCGATCGTGCCACAGCGGTGCGCACTCGAGCCGCGGCGCCATGTCGCCCGATTTGCCCGTGCCTGGAAAACAGAACCCCATCGGCATCAACGCGAACCGGGACTCGTCGTAGAACGTTTCGTCGTCCACGCCCAACCAACTCCGAAGGCGCTGCCCGCTCGGGTCGTCCCAAGGCACGCCCGATTCGTGCGCCAGGCGGCCCGGCGCCTGCCCGATGATGACCACCCGCGATCGCGTGTTCCCGCCCAGCAGCGGGCGAGGCCCCAGCGGCAGGTGCGGCGTGCACACCTCGCACGCGCGGGCTTCTCGGATGACTTTGAGCGGGATGGCCATGGCGAGTATCGAACCACGCGAGCCGCGCGGTTATTCACAGCCCGCCCTCGCGTTCTGGGCGGTCTCACAGCCCGGCGGATCCCCCCGCCCGGCACCCTGCCCGACCCGATCTAATAGAGCTGGTACCAGGCGGTTACACGGATTGACTGCAAGGCTCGAAACACAATCGATTAGACTGGTGGGATGTTCTTCTTCGCTTTGATCCTGAGCTCGGCCATCTTCTCGTCGCCATCGGCGCAAGTTCCAGATGCGAAGACCCATCCATTCCCGCCCTTTTTTGAGCAGGCGGAGTCCGGCATGCAAACCATGCCCGACGGGACGTTCTTGTACGTCTGGGCATCGGTCAGCGATCTCTTTCTCGCGAATCGTTCATTCGATGTCATCGATGCGTGGATGAAGCGTGAGAGCTTCAAGGCAGCGCTAGCGGAGGAGCACTACGAACTAGACAAGCACCACGCGAGCGGTGTGTGCCCTGGGCGGGGCAACTTCTGTGCGTGCTCGAACGGTCGGGTTGGCCCGTATCCAATCACCGGGTTGCTCACCGAACGGCAATGGCAAGCACTGTTCTTGAGAATGGCAAAGGACCTCGAGCAGTCCGGCGATCCGCAGCACGTCAAGCGTCTCTTCGCCCGCCTTGTCATGAGCCGCAAGAACATCGAGCGCCCGGACTTCCCGGATGTCACGCTGTTGATGCTCGCGATGATCGACGCCGCGGCCGCCGGAGACTCGTCCTGCCTGGTCGAAAACCATCGTGCCCACCAGTCAGAACACTTCACGGACCGTTACGATCGAGCCAGAGTGATCCGGCGATTCCGCGAGCACATCGAGACACTCACCGAAGGCGACCATGCGCTCGCGGTGATGATGCTCATCCACAGCATGAAACTAGAGAATGAGATCACCGAGCGTGATGTTCTCAATCAGTTTGTGGATTACTCGGACGAGCCATAAAGCACCACCGGGTGCCGAGTCCTACGGGCTCTCGCCTCAAACCCCCATCGCCACCATCGCCTCGCCCAGCTTGATGAAGCCCGCCCGGTCCGCGCCCACGCCGTAGTTCGGCACGCCGCCCGAGTCCGTCGCGTGCGCGCGGGCCAGGTCGTGGATCTCCACCATCAGCTCGTCGAGTTTGCCCAGCGTGTCCTTCTTGGTCCAGCTCGCGTGCGTCGCGTTCTGGTGCATCTCGAAGCCCGAGCACGCCACCCCGCCCGCGTTGGCCGCCTTGCCGGGCCCGAACCGGACGCCCTTGGCCACGAACGCGTCGCGGGCCCGGTGCGTGCAGGGCATGTTCGCGCCCTCGGCCACCACCTTCGCCCCGCGATCGATCAGCTTCTTCGCGTCCCCGTCGTCCACCTCGTGCTGCGTCGCGCAGGGCAGCACCACCGACGCGTCCGTCAGGCCCCACGGCGCGGAGCCCGCGTGGAACGTCACGCCGCCCGATGACCAGTCCTTGAGGCGACCGCGCTCGACTTCCTTGTACTGGACCAGTTCCTCGATCTGCTCGGCGATCAGCCCGCCCTCGGCGATCACCGACCCGCCCGAGTCCGACAGCGACACCACGGTCGCCCCCAGCTGGCGGGCCCGCTCCGCTGCGTACAGCGCCACGTTGCCCGCGCCCGAGATCATCACCCGCTTGCCCTCGAGCGAATCGCCCGCGTCGCCCAGCATCGCCCGCGCGAACGCGACGCAGCCGTAGCCCGTCGCCTCGCTCCGCCCGGGCAGCCCGCCCGACCCCACCGGCTTGCCCGTCAGCACGCCCACGGGGCGCTTGGTCATCTTCACCCACTGGCCGTAGAGGTAGCCGACCTCGCGCCCGCCCACGCCGATGTCGCCCGCGGGCACGTCGATGTCGGGCCCGATGTGGCGTGCCAGTTCACGCATGAACGACTGGCAGAACCGCATGACCTCGTGGTCGCTCTTGCCCTTGGGGTCGAAGTCGCTGCCGCCCTTGCCGCCCCCGATGGGCAGGCCAGTCAGCGCGTTCTTGAAGCACTGCTCGTACGCGAGGAACTGCAGCGTGTCCTCGGTCACCGAGGGATGGAACCGCAGCCCGCCCTTGTAAGGACCGATCAGGTTCGAGTGCTCGATCCGCCAGCCCGTGTTGACACACACGCTACCCCGGTCGTCCACCCACTCGACCCGGAAGCGGATCACCCGGTCGGGGATGAGCAGGCGCTCGAACACGCGGGCGTCGCGGAACGCCCTGCTGCCCGCGATCACCGCCCCGATCGAGCCGGCGGTCTCCTCGATCGCCGAGCGATACAGCGGGCCCGGATTCACGGCGTCAATCAGACTGCTCAGGTCGCCCTGCGGCTCGGTGAGGGCGGACGGCTTGGTCGTGGTGTTGGCACTGGTCATGGGCAACGATAATCCCGCCGCCGCCCCCTTCCCATGCTGCAACCGCCCCGAAACTAGTTTCGTTTCGCGCCGGGCGATGCATCGCCGGGGTGCCCCGTCCCGAACCCGCCCCCATGACCACGCCACCGACCAGCAAGCCCGCCCCCGCATCCCGCAACGAAGACCTCGACGCCCGGATCACCGTCCAGCGCCAAGGGCGCTATTGGCTCCTCGAGTGCGAGCAGACCGTCGCTGCGTCCATCGACCAGCTCTTCCCCTTCTTCGCAGACGCCTACAACCTGCAGCAGCTCACCCCGAGCACGCTCGGCTTCGAGGTCCTCACCCCCAAGCCCATCGCCATGAAGCCCGGCGCCCTCATCGACTACCGCCTCCGCGTCCGCGGCGTCCCCATCAAATGGCGCACCGAGATCGAGGTCTGGGACCCGCCGCACCGCTTCGTCGACCAGCAACTCAAGGGCCCCTACGAACGCTGGCACCACACCCATACCTTCACGCCCACCGCGGACGGCGGCACCCTCTGCAAAGACCGCGTCGAATACCGCCCCGCCGGTGGCCCGCTCGCGCCCATCGTCAACAAGCTCATCGTCCAACGCGACGTCGTCAACATCTTCAAGTACCGCACGGTCGAGATCGCCAAACGCTTCGGCCGTGCGCGCACGAATGCACCCACGCGCACGGGTGTCTCACCCGCGGCATAATACGACCGTGCCACAATATCTGAGATCGTCGAGCGCGATCGATCAGGATCGGCGACACCGACCCGCGACCAGCATCCCCGCGCCAACCACGCCCAGCGCCCCCGGCGCCGGCGCGAGCAGCCCGAACGTGACCGTCGAACCCGCCAGGTACACCGCGTCGTCCTCGCCCGTGATGTCGTCGTAACTCTCGAAGAACTCCACCCGCAGCGTGTTGTCCATGCCCACGCTCAAGAACTCCGAGGGGTCGAGCACGATCACGCCGCCGGAGTCGGCGTGCGCGGTCCCGGGGAACGCATCGTCGGGAAAGAACACGATGCTCAGCGAGCCGCCGTCGAACACAGACAGGTGCATCCCGGCTTCCGAGAGCCACGAGATGCCGTTGGTATCGATCTCAACATCCCACCCGACGCCGACCACGAGCACGTGCTGCATCACGTACGAGTGCTGGAAGTCCACCACGGTGTTCAGCACGCTGCCGAGCGCGTCGACGGACGTCATCCCCGAGATGTCGAGACTGACCTCCGCGTAACCGCGCTGATCGAACACCACCTCGCCCGATGCGCCCGCACAAGCCAGCAACAGGGACACGGCGCCGCAAGTTCTCACGCACATCGATCTACCCTCCCTCCGAAGTCATGCCCGCCTCGGTTGTTCAGACCGCGCTGCGCCGCCGACCCGCGATCAGCAGCCCCGCGCCCAGCACACCCATCGCTCCCGGCGCCGGCACCCAAAACTGAAAGTTCACGCTCGAACCGGCCAGCAGCACCGCCTCGGCCTCGCCCGGCGCATCCACCGTCGTCTCGTACAACTCCACGCGCATCAACCCATCACTCCCCGCGATCAGGTCAACATGCGGCGGTCCGTTGTACGTAACCACGATGCCGCCCGTGCTGAACCAATCGCTCCCGGCGCCCGTCTGCCCGCTGAACAGGTCGAACGTCACCGCCGAGCCGTCCGACACCGAGAAGCGGATGCTCAGGTCCGCCAGCCACGAGCCCCCGAACGTCTCGGCCAGCAGCTCCAGCCCGATCCCGTGCACGTGCGAACCCGCCCCGATGTCCAAGAATATCGGCACGTTCGCCGGCGCGCCCAGCCCGTCGTACGACGTCAGCCCCGCAAGGTCGAAATGCCCACCACCAAACCCGCGCGGCCCGTCATCGTGCGCGTGCCCGCCGGAGGCAGACGCCGCACCAAGCCCGAGCATGCAACCTATCCAAGCAATCCGAGTGTCCATCGCAAACCTCCCGGTTCGCTCTCAATATACCCGACACCCGATCTCGCCCCAACCGAGAAAAATATTGTTACATGGCTGACACACGCCAGAACAACCCCGGGCCCCGAGCGATCGCCCATACGGGCACCCGGAGGCGTGAGCTCCGCCCCCAACAGCACGCTTCCAACCCGCCCCGCTCCGCGGTATCCTCATCGAGAGGAGGCAGCCGTGCTCTCAAAGCTGATACAAAGGAATCTCAAGCCGGGCAGCGCCGCCCGGCGCTCAGCCGAGCGCTGGGTCATCGAGTGCCCCCGGTGCCGCCACGCCGCCCCCGCCCTCGAACGCGGCATCACCCGCGTCGCCGCCGCCTCGAAGGGCAAACGCGTGCTCGCGAAATGCACCAACTGCAAGCGTCTGACCTTCGCCCGTCTCTACGAAGACGAAACCAAAGCCGACGCCCTGCGCATCCAAGAACTCGAATCGGAACTCGGTGTCTGATCTGGCCGCTTGGTGTTGACTCCAGCGGCTACGACTTCCCACCGATCAACCCCCGCAACTCACCCTCCACCGGCTTCGCCTCCACCAGCGCCTTCGAGCTCTTCGCCCCTGACTCCTCGAACTTCTTCAGCGTCGGCATCAGCCTGGTATCGATCGAGCCCACCATCTTGTTGTACCGCTCCACGCTCGCCTTGAGCGCCTTGCCCAAACTGTCCGCGTGCTCGAACGCCGTGGACGCACGCTCGTGCAGCTCCTTGCCAAGCTCGAACAACGCCGCCGCCTGCTCGGTCAGCGCCTGCTCACGCCAGCCCACGGCCACCGCCCGCAGCAACCCGATCAGCGTGCTCGGGCTCGCCAGGATCACCCCGCGCTGGGCCGCGTCGTCGAGCAACTCCGGGCGACGCGACAGCGCGGCATCGATAAAGTGATCGCCCGGCACGAACATCACCACAAACTCGGCGCTCTTTCCGTCAAACAGCGACCAGTACCGCTTGTCGCTGAGCTTCTTGACCTGCTCGGACGTGTGGCGTGCGAACCGGTCCAGCTGCTCCTCACGCTCGGCATCGGTGGGGGCGTTGACCGCCTCGATGTACGCGTTGATGTTCGCCTTCGCGTCCACCACGATCACCCGATCGTTCGGCAGCGTCACCACCATGTCCGGGCGCAGCAGGTTGCCCTGCTCGTCCCGCTGGCTGAACTGCTCGCTGAAATCGCAATAGCTCGTCATCCCCGCCAGTTCCGCGACCCGGCGAAGCTGGATCTCGCCGTACTGCCCGCGGATCTCGGGGCGCGACAGCGCCTTGGCCAGGCGTGCGGTCTCTTCCTTGAGCGAATCGTTGCTCGCGCTCGACGCCTTCACCCGCTCGTCGAGCTGCGTGATCTGCTCGCTGGTCTTGCTCAGCGTCTCGCGGATGGGCTTGACCATCGCCTCGACCGCCTGCTTCCGCTTGTCCAGCTCGGCCTGCGATAGCGAGTCCGCGTCCTTGAGCCGCTCGGTCAGGAACTTGCCCAGCGCCTCCTGATTCGACTTGAGTGTGCGCGAACCCAGCGCCTCGAACTGCTCGACCAGCTGCGTCCGGTTGCGAGTCAGCTCCTCGATGAGCTTGGCCGCGCTGTCCAGACGCTCCGTCAGGCGGGCCTGGTCCACAGACAACTCGGTCACGCGCCGCAGCGAACCGTCTGCCTGATCCGTCGCGTCCGCCAGTTCGCCCCGGATCTGTTCTATCTCGAGGCGCAGGCGCTCACCCTCGCCCCGGGCGTTCTCCAGATCGTTGTTCGCCCGGGTGTATTCACCCCTGGCCGCCGACAGCGCACGGACCGAAACGAACGCCCACGCACCCAGCGCGAGGACCAACACCGACAGCAGAATGAGCGCAACTTCCATGCCCCGAGTATACGGCCCTTACAGATCCGCCCGGACCCACACCGACTCCGAGACAACCTGCGCCGCGCCCGCCGCCGCATACCCGGGCAACGAGATGCTGTGCTTGGTGCGGATCGAACCACCGTCGCCCACCTCGATGTGATAAACGTGAGTCATCTCCATCGTCACCGCCTCGTCGCCATCGCCCTGCATGCCCATCCCACCCATCATCCGGACCTCCATGGTCCGCGTGAACCGGAACCGCGACTGCTCCTCCTCCCACTGGCCAACCCACCGGACCGGGCCCATCTCCGTCGGCGAGATCTCGAGCAGGTAGTACGCGCCCTCTTCATAGTCGTAGCCGTAATACGCGTGGGTGCTCAACCCGGGTGCCCCGTCCACCGCGCTGGTCTGCATGAGCACGCGTCCGCCCTGGATCCACCGGTCGGTCACCGCGACCTCGGATTCCAACGCCGGCCCGAAGTCACCCGCGGGCTTGAACGTGCTCTTGCGGCTCCACGTTCCGCCCAACGCCCCGAGGCGCTCGTGCTCGGGGCCCGGAGCGGTGCCTTCCAATCCTTGCTGTGTCATCTCTTCAACGGTCTTGGGCAGCCCGGGCATGTCGGGCATGTCGGGCATGTCGCCCATGCCACCCGGCTCGCCCATCTCCCCGCCGCCCGCGCCGGCGAGGTCCGCCAAGCCCGGCAGGTCGATCGCCTTCCCCGCCCGGCACGCGTCGATCGACTCGGTGGTCAGGAACATCGGCATCGTGTCGGCCGCGATCTTCCCGTCCTTGCCGATGATGATCGTGCGCGGGATCCCGTTCACGCCGTATGAAGCGAAGACCGAGTTGTCCGTGTCAAACCCCTGCCACGCGTGCAGCGGCTTCTCATCGAGCAGCCGCCGGGCCACCTCGGGCGTTTCCATCGTGATCGCGAGGAACACCACGTCGTCCGAGCCCTTGTAGTGCTCCACCAGCTCGTTCAGGTGCGGGAACGCCGCCACGCAGGGCGCACACCACGTCGCCCAGAACTCGATCACCACCACCTTGCCGCGCAGCGCCTCCATCGTCGCGACCGCCCCGCCCGGCGCGTTCCCAATCTCCTCGATCTCGATCTCGGGGGCCATCTCACCGACCGCGGGCGACGCGACGAACTCACCAGCCGCACGGACCTCGCCCGAGAGCCCCGCCGCCACGCCGAACAACAAACCGAGACCGACGCCGGCCGCCGAAAGATACTGGTAGGACATGCTGCGAGACTCCACGGATTCGGTTGATAGATATGCGAGACGCTACGAGCGGGCGAACAGAATACATCGGGATGACCCCTATCTCGTTTTCCGTCGCCGATTCGAACGAAAACAGCCAGATCCGGCCCGCCGCCCAGGCGCCCCGACGGGGTGAAATTCCCCACGTGATGGGCGACTTGGGCAGCCCCGGTCACCATAGAACGTGATCAACCGCATTGTTGCTATCCTTGAGCACAACAAAACAAAGACCGACATCACCCCCCCCACGGCGACGAACCAAACAACCCGCGACCCAACCGCATCTTTGGAGCACCCATGATCATCTTCGGCACACGAGGCATCACGACCACCCCCAACCGAGGCGCGTTCCACTGCCCGTCGTGCCGGACCGATTGCGACTACAAGCAGAAGCGCGTCCGCCGCTTCTTCACCCTCTACTTCATCCCCGTAATCCCGCTCGACAAGCTCGGCGAATACGTGGAGTGCGCCGGGTGCCGCTCGACCTTCAACTCCGCCGTGCTCGATTGGAACCCCGAGGACCAGGCCGCCGCCGTCGAGGCCGCCTACCAGACCGCCATCAAGCAGGTCATGATCCACATGCTCCTCGCCGACGGCCAGGTCGACGACGCCGAGGTCGATGCCTCGATCAGCGTCTACCGAGAAGTCACAGGCAGCGCCCTCGACCGCGCCGCCCTGCTCGAAGACATCATGGTCGCCCAGTCCCAGCCCAGCGATATCTCCGCGTCCCTCAAGGCGATCAGCATGAACCTCAACGACGAGGGCAAGGAGATGGTCCTCCGCGCCGCCCTGCTCGTCGCCCTCGCCGACGGCGAGTTCCAGCAAGAAGAACAGATCTTCCTCACCAGCGTCGGGCGAGACCTCGGCATGAGCGACGCCCACATCACAGGCGTGATCAGCCATGCCCAGGGCGCGTGATCTTGCGCTCGGCGTCTCCGCGCACACCGCCGCGATTGCCGCTCCGTCGATGCTCGCCGGCTTCACCCCCCGCCGACATTGCTTCGAGCATCCCTTACATGGCCTTCATTGCGCTCGCAACCGGTTTCGTCCTCGCCGAGAGCGTCCTATCGCGCCGCGCAGACCCCGCGCTCCGCGAGCACACCGCGTGCACCTGGCCGTCCTACGCCGCAGGTCCGCTCCTCTACCTGATCTTCGCGGCCAGCGCACTCGGGTGCCTCCGCGCCGCACCGCCCACACAAGCCCTAGGGCTCGCCGCCGGCGCATCGCTCATGACGGCCGGCATCGGCATCCGCTCCGCGGCGCTCCAAACACTCGGCCCGATGTTCAGAAACCACGTCGCAGTCGTCGAACGCCACCGACTCATCGACACCGGCATCTACGCGATCGTGCGCCACCCCTCCGAGCTCGGGCTCTTGCTGATCGCACTGGGCGCACCCATACTGCTGTCGAGCACCGTGGGTTTTGCGCTCGCTTGCGTGCTGATCCCCGTGAGCCTCGCCCGGATCGCGCTCGAAGACGGGCTCCTGCGAACCACGTTCCCCGATCGCTTCGCAGACTACAAACGGACCACGCCCGCGTTGATCCCCCGGCTGTCGTTCAGCCGCCCTCGCCTCACGGGCATCCCGCGTTGAACAACGCGATGTACTCCGCCACATCGAAGAAGTTCAACGCCCCGAACGGCGCGGCATAGTCCGCCGACGCGTCCCCCGCGTTGAACGCCCCGATGAACGCCGAGATATCAAAGAAGTTCAGCGCCCCGAACGGAGCCGCCAGATCGGCCGCGCAATACAGCCCGTTCAACCTCGCCAGATCATCACCGTCTACGTCGAAGTCGGCGTCCAGATCGGCCGCGATGTTGAACGCGTCGTCATCGCCGACCAGCCCGATCTGGCCCAGCATCAGCGCGCGATCCTGGGTATCAATCTCCCGGTCGCCGTCCAGATCGCCCGCCGGCAGCGGGTCCAGACGCGTCGCCTCCATCGTGATGACGTTCTGCGTCTGCGATCCAAGAGGCGTCCGCGACTGAAGCTGGAACACCCCCTCGAACGCGTTGACCGAGGTCGGGCGCAGGCTCCCGAGCATATTGGAGATGCCGAAGGCATCGCCGAAGTTGAGCGCAGACCCCGCGAACGATCGGAAGCGCACATCGCTCGGCGTGGGCACGACCACCCGGAATCCCGCCCTGGTCGGCGTCTCGAACACGCCCTGCAAGTACAACCCATCGGGGTCCGTCACCCGGATCGTGTCCCCGACGATCGTCACCGTGTGGTTCTCAAACCCGCCGCTCTCGATCGCGCCGGTCTCGGCGTTCAGCGAGTTGATAAAGACGCGATACACACCCGCAAGGATCGGGTTCCCCGCGATCGCCGACTCCAGTTGCAGCGGAAAATCCGTGTCCGTCACCGGCGCCCGCGTGTTGGTGAACGTGAACACGCTCCCGCCCAGCCTCGGCCGGATCACGTACGCGTCCGCCGACGAGAACGAGCCCGTCCCCACGCCGCCGTCGAGGGTGATTGTTCCATCGGGCGTGATGGTGCAGTTGAACCCGCCCCCGAAGATGTCGGCCACGCGGTACCGGTCGGTCCCCGCGATCGGGATGGTCTGGAACCACTCCGTGCCGCCGAACGACCCCGTGAACCGGTTGAAGAAGATGCCGCGCGGATCGATATCCTGGGCCGACGCCCCCGCGCCCGCGAGCGACATCAGACCAAACACAACCCATCGTGGGATTCTCATCGCTCGCTCCTTGTCGATACCGATCGCCCGCCGGATCCAATCCGCCGTGCTCGAACGATCATAACAACAAGCAAGCCCGGACAATCCGTGCCGCCGAGCGTTCACCGCCGTATCGCGATCCAGTTACCGACTGCCGTCAACCCCACCGACGCTGACCCGCCAGCAGCCCGCCCGCGCCAAGCAGACCTGCGCCGCCCACGCCGGGCACGTTGAACGTGACCGTCCCGCTCCACACCGCGTCCACGGCTCCCGGGTGGTCGTCGAACGACTCGTACAACTCCAAAAGCAGCCCGTCGTGGGACAGCGTGAAGTCGGCCCCAATCGCTGCCAGGTCCATCGAACCCACATAGCGGACCCCGCTGACCGTCCAGTCGTCGCCCAGCGCCGGGCGCAAGAACATCATCCGGTTCTGCTGCCCATCGAGCACCACCATCCGGGCCTCGCTGGCGAAACTGCCGTCGATCGTCGTCAGGCTCAGGTCCCAGTCCACCCGAGTCACCGCGTAACCCGCCAGCGGGACCGAACCGGGGTCCAGCACGGTGTTCAAGGGCGAGCCCTCCTGGTCCCAGCTCTCCGCCCCATCCAGGTTGAACACCAAGGGCTCGCCGAGCGCCGCCGAGCCCCCGAGCAGCCCGAACGCCAGCCCGAACGACAACACAGGAACCAGCAAAGCCGCCGCGCCACTCCGGGAACACACCACACCGTTGACCATGACAAACCCCTTCCAATGCGTGTCAGCCCCAACCTACCCCGAACCGGGGCTGGAGACAACTCCTCACCGGGGGGTTCGCCCATCCACTGCCACATTGGCACCCGATCGGGCGATCTCGGACGCGCCTGGCAGCAATATCCGCGCACTTTCCGCCCACAACCCGCTTCCAAGCCGCCCCCGGGCCACCCCGAACCGATCCGCTCCGCCGCCCGACCGGCGCGAACCGGCACGCCGGTTGCCAACTCTCTCACTGCTATGCGTCTCGCGAGTCGCCATCCCGAGCCCCCGATCCGTGCCGGGTCCTCCGACCCGACACCGGGCGGCGATCCCGCGCCCGGGCGCCTCAACCTCCTGCTCTCGACCGGCGCCTGGCAGCCCGACCCCTGGGTCAACCGCCTGCCCCGCATCCTCGAGCCCATCGGCGTCCGCTCCCACGTCGCCTCCTCGGCACGCTCGGCCCAGCGCGTCATCGAGTCCAACCCCATCCACATCGCCGTCGTAGACCTCGCCCTGCCCCTCGACGAGGGCACCGAATCCTGCGAGTCCAGCTCATTCACCGGCGAGGAGTCCGGCATCGCCCTCCTCGACCTGCTCGCCCGCCTGCCCGTGCCCCCGCCCACCGTGGTCATCAAGCGCCGGCGCAGCGCCCGCGACGACCGCCGAGAGATCGCCGCCGCCCTCCGGGCCGGTGCCTTCGCCGTCGTCGACCGCCCCAACGCCCAGAACGAGCTCGAGATGCTGCTCGACGTCCTGGGCCGCTGCCTCAACCGCCATTACGCCGGACGCTGGCCCAGCAGCCAGAGCCCCGGATTCGCCTCGTAACCGTTCAGTAGTCCGCTAGACAGACACAACCCGGCGTCGCCGGAGATCAAATCACTTCCCAGATAAGAGGAGCAATCACCATGGCCACCAAGACCAAAACCAAAGTCAACCTCCGCCCCCTCCACGACAAGATCCTCGTCGAGCGCGACGAAGCCACCGCCCAGACCGCGGCCGGCATCTTCCTCCCCGAGTCGTCGAAGGAGAAGCCCACCACCGCCACCGTCCTCGCCGTCGGCGAAGGCACCCTCAACGAGACCACCGGCGACCGCATCGCGCTCGACATCACCGTCGGCGACCGCATCATCCTCAGCAAGTGGGGCGGCACCGAGATCACCCTCGACGGCGATGAGTACCTCATCATCAACGCCGCCGACGTCCTCGCCATCGTCGACTGATCAATCAACCCAGTCGAGGACGGCACGCGATGAACGACACCCAACTCAGAATCGCACTCAAAGAGCTCAACGGCGAACGCGACGCACACTTCGCGCTCGCCGGAATGCACGAGAGCGTCACCATCCTCACCATCCACAAAGCCATGCTCATCCCCGAAGAGACCGACCACCTCGTCAAAGTCACCGACGGCCAGAGCGTGTACATCCTCGAAGCCGAGCGCATCGCATACATCCGCATCGGCCTGTAAGAAACCAAGACGGATCGGCCAAGGGCCCATTGCCCAATCCCCGATCCCCAATCCCCAGGAGTCATTCCCAATGGCAGCCAAACAGATCGCATTCAACACCGACGCCCGCGAGCGCATCCTCCGCGGTGTCAACAAACTCGCCAACGCCGTCAAGGTCACCCTCGGCCCCTCAGGGCGCGTCGTGATCCTCGAGAAGTCCTTCGGCGCACCCACCGTCACCAAAGACGGCGTCACCGTCGCCAAGGAAATCACCCTCGACGACCCCTACGAGAACATGGGCGCCCAGATGGTCAAGGAAGTCGCCTCCAAAGCTTCCAAGGAAGCCGGCGACGGCACCACCACCGCCACCATCTACGCCGAGTCCATCTTCGCCGAAGGCCTCAAGAACATCACCAGCGGCGCCAACCCCAACCAGGTCAAGCGCGGCATCGACCAGGCCGTCACCGCCATCATCGCCGAACTCAACAACATGTCCCAGCCCATCAAGGGCTCCAAGGAAATCGCCCAGGTCGGCACCTGCAGCGCCAACCAGGACACCGCCATCGGTGACATCATCGCCACCGCCATGGACAAGGTCGGCAAGGACGGCGTCATCACCGTCGAAGAAGGCAAGTCCCTCGACACCGAGGTCGAACTCGTCGAAGGCATGCAGTTCGACAAGGGCTACCTCAGCCCCCACTTCGTGACCGACCCCGCCGCGATGGAAGCCGAACTCGACAAGCCCTACGTCCTCATCCACGAGAAGAAGATCTCCAACGCCAAGGACATCCTCCCCATCCTCGGCAAGATCGCCGAATCGGGCGAGCAGCTCCTCATCATCGCCGAAGACATCGACGGCGAAGCACTCGCCACCCTCGTGGTGAACCGTCTTCGTGGCATCCTCAAAGTCGTCGCCGTCAAGGCACCCGGCTTCGGCGACCGCCGCAAGGAAATGCTCCAGGACATCGCCACCCTCACCGGTGGCACCGCCGTCATGGAAGAACTCGGCATCGACCTCGAAAAGCTCGAGCTCAAAGAACTCGGCCGCGCCAAAAAGGTCACCATCACCAAGGACAACACCACCCTCGTTGAAGGCGCCGGCTCCTCCAAGGACATCAAGGGCCGCATCGACATGATCCGCTCCCAGATCGAGAACTCCTCCAGCGACTACGACCGCGAGAAGCTCGAAGAGCGCCTCGCCAAGCTCGCCGGCGGCGTCGCCCAGATCAACGTCGGTGCCGCCACCGAGGTCGAGATGAAAGAGAAGAAGGCACGCGTCGAAGACGCCCTCCACGCCTGCCGCGCCGCGGTCGAAGAAGGCATCCTCCCCGGGGGCGGCACCGCCGTCCTCCGCGCCCGCCGCGCACTCACCAAACTCGACAAAAAGCTCTCGGGCGACGAACGCATCGGCGTCGACATCGTCCGCCGGGCCGTCACCGCCCCCGTCAAGCAGATCGCCGCCAACTGCGGCCTGGACGGCTCCGTCATCGCCTCCAAGGTCGAAGAATCCGACGACAACGCCTTCGGCTACAACGCCCTCACCCACGAGTACGGCGACCTCATCAGCATGGGCGTCATCGTCCCCACCAAGGTCGAGCGCGTCGCCCTGCAGAACGCCGCGAGCATCGCGGGTTTGTTGCTCACGACAGAAGCCGCTATCGTGGAACTGAAGGACAAGAAGCCCGTGGGTGCTGGTCACTCGGGTGAAGATTTCGATTACTAAGAACTGCTGTAGTGCCGGCTTGCCAGCCGGTGCTGCAGATTTAGGAGAATCTATTGGATATCCGACGTGTTCACAGAGTGCTCGCCGAAGTCCTTGATGATCTTGCGCAGAACGATACCGAGCAGTTGTTCCAAGATGTTGTCGACTCGCTTTCCAAGTGGGCTAACCAGACAAGCCAAGCGACTGGGGAGGCATATGCAGCCAATATGCGGCGTTTTATTGAATCGCATTCGAACAGCCGAGTGGGTTCACTTCAGCCGCTGTCCGCAAGGATTTTGAAGTTGCTTGGCGGTGAAGACCTCTTGGGTCGGTTCAAGCCACAAAATGTAAGAAATCTCGTACGTGTAGCTTCTTCGCCTGCAGAAGCGCTGCCGAAGATTCAAGCAGTTCACGGAGATTTTGCAGACCTGGTCTCTATGTTGCGTGCCTTGCATGACAGCCTTGAGTCTCTTGGTGTTGAGGCTCTGCTGCTGGAAGAGGGGCAATCTGAAATCGCAGCGATTGTTCCCTGTTCCACAGTTTCCAATCGAGTATCGGATTCTCAAGACGAGATTCAGAAATGGGCTCGGGCAGTAGGGAACATTGCCGACGCTGTTGGAGAGTCGAGGGACTCGGTTGAGTTGGCGGAGGTCGAACGAGGGTCGCTGATTGTGATTTTCGGTGTTTCAGTGTTTGTCGCGGGGCAAGCACTGGACCTCATCAACAAGCTGTTGGATGCTTACAAGAAGGTGCAAGAGATCAGAATTCACCATGCGAAGATCGCAGAACTTGGCGTCGGCGAAGAGGCTTTGAAGTCTGTGGAAGACGAGATCAATCGAGTTGAGTCAAGGGAGATTGATTCAATCGTCGAATCGGTGCTAGATCGGATCAGTGAGAATAAAAACGGGAGAGTCTCGAACGAACAACGAGCATTGTTCAAGAAGTCGGCCGAGTTTTTCATGCACCGAATAGACCAGGGTTCACAAGTCGAGGTGGTTTTTCGGCTAGTTGAGGTGTCAGCAGACGCTCAGGAAGAAGGGATTCCAGAAGCCGGTGAAGGTGGAAGTAATGAGCCCAATCAAGAGCTTTTGGATGATGTTGCAGACAAGTGGGTAGAGGTCAAGGAGCTGCCGAAGCGAGTGCTTGCCCTAGACGAACCTGCGCTGGATTCGGATAGCGCGGACGAACCTGCGGAGAGGGACCCGGGGTCAGATGATTGAGTTTGAGAGCCGGGTGCCCTACTCACACGTAACTAGAGCATGCCCTGCCCGCTCAGCCAAACCCCTCCTGGCCCGCGAGCCCAACCGCCAATCACCGCAGTCCGTCCGTGATCGTCCCTGCATCACCGCGTTCGTGTACCCGGCTGCACCCATCCCATCCCCACTCACCCGCCCCGCAAAATCTTCTCCATCTTCCGCCCCCGCGCCAGCTCATCAATCAGCTTCTCCATCTGCCGGCACTTCCTTGTCAACGCCGTCTCGATGTCCTCGATCCGATACCCACAGACCACCCCCTTGATCTCCTTCGCCTTGGGATGCATCTTCGCGCGCCTGAAGAACTCCTCGAAGGTCACCCCCTCGTCGATCAGATCCTGGATCTCCTGCGGCTCAAACCCCGTAATCCAGCCGATGACCTCGTCGAGCTCTTCCTCCGTCCGCCCGTTCTTCACGAGCCGGTTCAGATAGAGCGGATAGATCTCACCAAAGATCATCTCCGCGATGCGTTTGTCGTGCTCGGGCGTGGTGGTGGGCATCGGTTGATCTCCGTCAGAATCAGACCAAAAGCACGCACCGAACAACACGCCCCGTGCGCCATCGCCGCCCAGTCTACATGATCCGTGCGCTGTTTCCACGCGATCCACCCCGCCGCCGGGTGCCCTGCTCACGCGCAGCTTGAGCAGGTCCCGCGATCACCAAGAACCACCATCCGTGCGCATTCCCCCGCGCATCCCCACATCCGTGCGCTGTTTCATGGCACTCCGCCCCGCCGCCCTTGCACGCCGTGAGCCGTCTGCGACAATTACCGCATGATCGCAGCAAGAATACAGGCAACGAACACACAGGCATCGGACACCGAGCACCACGATTCGGCTGAAGACATCAGATCGCCGGGCGCCCCTCCCGCCCAATCCCCACGCCCCATTCCCCAATGCCTCTCCGAGTTCAGCGAAGCCGAACTCAGAGACCTCACCAACGCCCTCCTCGAAGACTGGCCCGACTCGTCCATGACCGAACTCGCCCTCTGCCGCGCCCACCGCGTCACCCTCGACCAACTCGAAGCGCTCGCGGCCCGCCCCCAGTTCCAACAAGCCCTCGCAACCGCCGCCCGAATCCGCACAGCCCGAGCAGCCCCAATCGCCGCCGCCCTGTCCGACCTCGCCCGCGAATCACTGGCCAGGGTCGCCGCCATCCACCCCACCAACGGCGCGACCGCCCGCGAGTCCCGCCTCGCCGCCCAAGCCCTGCTCAAGCCGCCGGCGAGCCCTGCGCCCCGAACCGGCGAAGCAAGACCAGCCCGCCCACCACGCCCAGCGCCAGCAACCACAGCAACCCCACCGAATGCACACCCAGCGGCAGCACGCTCAGCCCGATCCCGCCCAGCAGTGTCGCCGGCTCACGCTCCCGCTTGCCCCGCAAAAACAGCACAAACCCGAGCCCCCCGATCACCAGCCCCGAGAGCAGCATCCCCGCGGTCATCTCAAACATGGCGTACCTCCGCCCACAACACACCAATCCCCAGCCCCCGAGCCCACCCGCCCGCCGATCCCCGCCAATCCCAACACCCCCCAACCCGCCCAACCCCATCTCCAGCCCC
>Ga0316204_10001273_pt1 | contig 72254 bp, 72 predicted proteins | sample 6monrhotite_MG_2_FD_205661 | JGI IMG/M metagenome (GOLD analysis project Ga0316204, IMG submission 205661) | Microbial mat bacterial communities from mineral coupon in-situ incubated in ocean water Damariscotta River, Maine, United States -... | ecosystem: Environmental > Aquatic > Marine >...
CACCCTGATCCATCTTAACAAGGCTGCAAACTGGTCGAAAAAGCAGGACCACTTCACTGTCTGCAATCCAGATTGCGGCTATCGTTATCTTTTGGATCAATCAATGAGTCCTGACCCTAGGCAAATCACAAATTTGCAAGGCCTTGAGCAGTGCTTTGGGTCATCCGACCCAACGTCGCGAAAATCCTTGCAGGGTTTTTATTGCACCCGAACCCGTGGCCGTGACACTACATTATAAATGGAATCGTGGCGCAGGGGAGCAAGGCGTGATGATAACACAAGATTATATTCGCCAGATGGCGCGCTATAACCGGTGGCAAAACAAAAGCCTGATTGCAGCGGCAAAAACCCTGCCACTGCAAGCGATTGAACAGGATCAGGGGGCGTTTTTTGGATCCACCCTGAACACGTTTCGCCATCTCATGTGGGGCGATCAAATCTGGATGTCGCGGTTTGACAATTGGGAGGTGCCAAAGAACGGCATTCCCGACAGCACGCAATTTGGCGGCAGTTTTGACGAATTTTGCACAAAACGCACGATTTCAGATGCGCGTATCCTTCGCTGGTCCGAGAAACTGGATCCGTCGCTTTTGCAGGCCGATCTGGTGTGGTATTCCGGCGCATTGGACCGTGAGATTAGCAAACCCCTGGCCACGTGCATTGTGCATTTTTTCAACCATCAAACCCATCACCGGGGGCAAATTCATGCGATGTTAACCGCCGCTGGTGCCAAACCCGGTGATACCGATCTGTTCATCATGCCCGAGGATATCTAATGGCAAGCATCGTTCCGTCACGCCGCGTCAGGCGCACCCCTTTTACCGATGGCGTCACCGCCCGGGGCGTCAAGGGATATACCGTCTACAACCGCATGTTGTTGCCAACATTTTTTGACAGTTTTCATTATGATTGTGCCCATCTGAAGCAACATGTGCAGGTTTGGGATGTATCCTGCGAACGCCAGGTTGCGGTGCGCGGTCCTGATGCCAAGGCGTTGATGCAGGTATTGACACCGCGTGATCTGGCGAAAATGGTGGTCGGTCAATGCATGTATATTCCGGTGGTAGATGAGCAGGGCGGGATGTTGAATGATCCGGTTTTGGTCAAACTGGCCGAGGATGAATATTGGATTTCCATTGCCGATAGTGACCTGCTGTTATGGGTGAAAGCCATCGTGCAAGGTTATGATTTTAATGTAGAAGTATGGGAACCCGATATTTCACCACTGGCCGTGCAGGGCCCAAAAGCGGATGATCTGATGGCCAGGGTTTTTGGCGAAGAAATTCGCGATGTGCGGTTTTTTCGCTATGGACGTTTTCAGTTTCAGGATCGGGAATTTGTGATCGCACGGTCCGGCTATTCCAAACAGGGTGGTTTTGAGATTTATGTCGACGGCACCGATATTGGCATGAACGTTTGGGATGCGCTGTTTGACGCGGGCGAGGATCTGAATGTGCGGGCAGGGTGCCCGAATTTGATCGAGCGGATTGAGGGGGGGTTGTTGTCCTATGGCAATGATATGACCGACGAAAACACACCCTATGAATGTGGCTTGGGCCGGTTTTGCAATCTGGAAACCTCGGTCAGTGCCATCGGCCGCGCGGCTTTGTTGCCGCACGCGTTAACCGGACCGTCCCAGATGATCCGCGCGGTTGATATTTCCGGCGAGGCGACGCCGGTTTCCGATCAGGCATGGCCAATCGTCACCAAAGGCGGCAATCATATCGGGCAGGTCACGTCGGTGACGCGATCTTTTGAGTTTAATACAAATGTGGCGATTGCTATGGTCAATTCAAGCCATTGGGCGGATGGTACCAAAGTGTTTGTCGAGGCGCCTGATGGCCGGCGGGAAGCCGTGATCAAAGAAAAATTTTGGATTTAAGATAAGGAATACAATATGTTCAATGCAATGGTCGTGACCAGGGACGAGGCTGGAAAAACCAGCGCGGGTATACAACAACTGTCATTGGATGACCTGCCAGCAGGGGAGGTGACCGTGGCGGTTGAATATTCCACGGTCAATTACAAAGACGGTTTGTGCCTGGGCCCCGGCGGTGGATTGGTGCGCAACTATCCGCATGTGCCGGGCATTGATTTTGCCGGTACCGTCGAGGCATCCGACGATGGTCGTTATAAAAAAGGCGACAAGGTGGTGTTAACCGGTTGGCGCGTGGGCGAGGCTTATTGGGGCGGTTATGCCCAAAAGGCGCGCGTCAAGGCGGATTTTCTGGTGCCGCTGCCCGAAGGGCTGACCACACGACAGGCGATGGCGGTCGGCACGGCTGGTTTCACCTCGATGCTGGCGGTGATGGCGCTGGAAGATCATGGGCTGAAACCGGAAAACGGGCCGGTGCTGGTCACCGGTGCGTCGGGCGGGGTTGGGTCGGTTGCAACGGCGATCCTGGCCAATTTGGGCTATGAGGTTGCCGCCGTTACCGGGCGACCCACATCGGCGGATTACCTGAAATCATTGGGCGCGACGCAGATTGTGGCCCGCGAGGATATCAATGAAACCGTCAAGCGCCCGCTCGAGGCCGAAAGCTGGGCGGGCTGTGTCGATGCGGTTGGTGGCGCGATGTTGGCGCGGGTATTGGGGCAAATGAAATATGGTGCCAGCGTTTCGGCGGTGGGGCTGGCGGGCGGGGCAGGGTTGCCAGCCACGGTCATTCCGTTTCTGTTGCGCGGCGTCAATCTGTTGGGCATCGATAGCGTCATGCAGCCCTATCAAAACCGACAGCGTGCGTGGAAACGTATCGCCAGCGATTTGCCGATGGATAAACTGGAAGACATGGTGCATGCCGCGACATTGGCCGATTTGCCAAAACTGGGTGCCGACATTCTGAACGGGCAAGTCAAAGGGCGCGTTTTGGTGGATGTGAACGCCTAAGGTGCCCCGGCTTTTGCCTGATGCGACTTCACCGGTTTTTATTCTGTTCAAATGATCACGTGTCACGTTCTTGTGATTGTCATACATAAGATCGAAGCAAAAGGAACCTAGGGACATGGCTCTGCAACCACCGGTTACGGCACTGGCGATCAAAACGGAAACCGAAGGATTTTATACCGGATTTTCAAAATTTGTCGCCATCGGATCAAAGCTCTTGATCGGGTTGCTGATCCTTTGGGCGGCCATTTGGTCTGAATCCGCTGGCGCGATATTGAACTCGATTCGCGATTTCATTTCGGCCAACACCGGCACATGGTACATGTGGGTCGTGGCGTTTTATATCACCGTTTGTGTGGCTCTGGCGATCTGGCCTGCTACGGGAAAAATCAGGCTGGGCGGCGAAGGATCCAAGCCCGAGTTCTCCAATTTTTCATGGCTGTCGATGATGTTTGGGGCCGGTATCGGTATTGGCATGTTGACCTATGCCACGGGCGAGCCGCTGTTTCATTTTGGCACCAACCCCGATGTGATCATGGGGTTGGCCGAGGGCAGTTCGGCTGACAACGTGCGTGCGGCCTATCGCTGGTCCTTTCTGCACTGGGGTTTCTCGGCGTGGTCGTCTTATGCGATCGTTGGTTTGGCCTTGGCATTCTTCAGCTATTCGCGGGGGTTGCCTTTGACCATTCGTTCCGGTTTGACGCCATTGTTTGGCCGCGCGCTCGAGGGCATATTGGGCCACATTGTGGATATTGTTTCGGTGATTGCCACCGTTTTGGGGGTGGCGGTGACCATTGGCTACGGCGTGTCACAGTTTGCTTCCGGTGTGTTCAACATTACCGGCGCGCGCTGGTTGATGACGCCGGAGGGTTCACCAACTTTGGGCGCGATGCTGGTGGCGTTGGTCATCGTGATGATCTGTTCAACGTTTTCCGCGCTGTCTGGTGTGGGCAAGGGCATCAAATGGCTGTCCAACATCAACATGATGCTGTCATTTTTTATTCTGGCGTTTTTCTTGATTTTCGGGTCAACAATCTTTGCGCTGAACGCCCTATTTGCAGGGATGTGGGATTATATTCTTGCCCTTCCCGCCATGTCGTTGACCGTATGGAAGGCCGACGGCGTCGAAGACAGCGTTGCCACGCAATTGGCGGGCTGGCAGGGCAGCTGGACCATCTTTTATTGGGCTTGGTGGATCGCGTTTGCGCCCTTCGTGGGCTTGTTTCTGGCCCGCATTTCCAGGGGACGCACGATCCGTGAATATGTGCTGGGCGCGATGATTGTACCGTCGGTGGTGTCTTTTGTGTGGTTCGCTTTTGTTGGCGGCACGGCCATCGATCTGACGCTGAACGGTGGCGCAGGGGATGCAATCACCGGTGCTGGGCTTTCCAGCCAATTGTTTGCGATGATCAACTTTATGCTGTCACCGGCTTTGGCGACAATGATGAGCATGGTGATCGTGGTGCTGTTGCTGACCTATCTGGTCACATCGGCTGATTCCGCCGTGCTGATCATCAATACGATTACCGCCGCCGGGGACGAAAGCCAAAAAGGCCGCGTCCACATCATCACATGGGGCACCATCCTGACCTTGGTTATCGGCGTATTGCTGGTGGCTGGCGGCTTGGGGGCGATCAACACGGCGATGATAATCGGGGCTTTGCCGTTTTCGGTTGTGATGGCCTTGATGGGGATTTCGCTGTTCAAAGCCTTGATCCGTGATGGCATGCGGGCCAAGAATGACGCCACATAGCACGACCATGCGTTGAAAACTCAAACCGCCCCATTCATCACCGTTTTGGGCGGTTTTTTTGGTTCAGACACTTGACCTTGGGCACGCGCCCCGCCACGACGTTGATGATGCAACTTGATCTTGAATTTACCCGCGCGCAATTTCCCGCTTTTGCCGAACCCTCGCTCAGGGGGCAGGCATTTTTTGAAAACGCGGGGGGATCCTATACCTGCCGTCACGTTTATGACCGGCTGACGCGGTTTTACCGTGAACGCAAGGTTCAGCCCTATTCCGCCTATCCCGCCAGTACCCTTGGCGGCGATGAAATGGATGAGGCCCGCGCCGGTCTGGCCGCGATGATGGGCGTCGATACTGACGAGTTGTCGTTTGGGCCATCGACCACGCAAAACACCTATGTTTTGTCGCAAGCCTTTGCCCAGATGTTGTCGCCCGGGGATGTGGTCATTGTGACCAATCAGGATCACGAGGCAAACTCTGGCCCTTGGCGGCGTTTGGGCGAACGCGGCATGGTGATCCGCGAATGGCAAATGAACGAGGCGGGGCATCTTGATCCGGGTGATTTGACCGAGATGCTGGATGACAAGGTCAAACTGGTGTGTTTTCCCCATTGTTCCAACGTGATCGGTGAAATCAATGATGTGGCCGCCATTGCCAAAACCGTGCATGCGGCGGGCGCTGTGTGCTGTGTTGATGGCGTCAGCTATGCGCCGCATGGCATTGCCAATGTGGGCGATCTGGGGGCGGATATCTATCTGTTTTCGGCCTATAAAACCTATGGGCCGCATCAGGGGATCATGGCAATTCGGCGCGAACTGGGCATGCGACTGCCCAATCAGGGGCATTATTTTAACGCCGACTGCCTTTATAAACGGTTTACGCCAGCAGGGCCGGATCACGCGCAAGTGGCGGCCAGTGCGGGCATGGTTGATTATGCGAACACGCTGTTTGATCATCATTTTACCGGGGCATTGGATCAGGCAGGCCGCGCCACAGCGGTGCATGATCTGATGCGCGCGCAAGAGATTGCCACAATGCAGCCCTTGCTGGATTTTCTGAGAGCCAAAAATTCTGTACGCTTGCTGGGCCCGAAAGCGGCGGCAAACCGCGCCCCTACTTTGGCGTTGGATCTGGGCTGTGCCGCGCAGCCGTTTGAGGCAAAACTGGCCGAATACGGCATCATGGCCGGAGGCGGTGATTTTTACGCCAACCGTGCTTTGGTGGCACAGGGCATTGATCCTGATTTGGGCGTGTTGCGGGTAAGTTTTGTGCATTACACGTCGCCCGCCGAAGTTCAGCAATTGATCGATGCTTTGGATCACGTCCTGTAAACGATTGGCAAGGATCGCCTTTGGCGCGCGATTGAAACGAAAAGCTTGCGCCAAACCGTTGGGCTGGGCACACTGTGGAAAATAACAAGCCGCAATGAAAGGCGTCACAATGCCAACCGCATCCAGACTATTGGGGGCCGCAATCCTTGGGGTCACGCTGTATTTGACCTCTGTTGTGTTTCTGCAAACCTACAGGCCCGGTCTTTCGCTGACATATTTTGATATTGGTGCCGTTGTAATGGGGTTTTGGGGCGGCTGGGTTGTTTTGGGCAAGCGCGTTGGCAAGGGCCTGTCCAAATCCATGGGATCTGGTCTGTTGGCCGCTTTTTCTGCCAGTTTCTGGGGCCTGTTTCTTTTTGCCATCGTCAGCATGTTTCGCCGCACCCAGACGTTTCGGTTCAGCGACGTCGAGGCGGCGTTTTTCTATCTGGTTGATCAGTTCATCCTTTATGGCAAAATCATTTTTGGCACAGAATCTGTTTTGATATTGGCCTTGGGCGGCATTGTTACCGGTTTGGCTGCCGAATTGATGAAAAAGATCTGGGATTAAATTTGGCGCAACCCCGCCGTTCAGCCTTTTGTGACAGCGACAGTGCTTGAGGTCTGCGTAAACCACGCGTATCAACAGGATCAGCCAACAATGCGGAGTTTTCCTTGATGAATATTTACAGCGATCTTGCAGATGCAATCGGTCACACACCGTTGATCCGTCTGAACAAAGTCAGTGATGAAACCGGTTGTGAAATACTGGGCAAAGCGGAATTCATGAACCCCGGACAATCGGTCAAGGACCGCGCTGCGCTTTATATCATCAAGGATGCCATTGCCCGCGGCACTTTGCGCCCGGGCGGCACGATTGTCGAAGGCACGGCGGGCAATACCGGCATTGGTCTTGCGCTTGTCGGGGCCTCGATGGGGTTCAAAACCGTGATCGTTATTCCGGAAACCCAAAGTCAGGAAAAGAAGGATATGATCCGTTTGGCGGGGGCTGAATTGGTACAGGTACCCGCCGCCCCCTATAAAAATCCGAACAATTATGTGCGATATTCCCAGCGTTTGGCCGAGAAACTTGCAAAAACCGAACCAAATGGTGCGATTTGGGCAAATCAGTTTGATAACGTTGCCAACCGGCAATCGCATGTCGAAACCACGGCACCGGAAATTTGGGACCAAACCGACGGCACTGTGGACGGGTTCATTTGTTCTGTTGGCTCTGGTGGTACATTGGCGGGCGTTGCCGAAGGGCTGCGCGCCAAATCTGACACCGTGAAAATCGGCATTGCCGACCCCGAAGGGGCCGCGCTTTATTCCTGGTATACAAATGGCGAGTTGACCAGCCAGGGCGGGTCGATCACCGAAGGCATTGGCCAAGGGCGGATCACCGCAAACCTCGAAGGGCTGACGGTTGATCACGCCTATCAAATTCCCGACGCCGAGGCCTTGCCGTATATCTTTGATTTGTTGCATGACGAGGGGCTGGTTTTGGGTGGCTCAAGCGCGATCAATATTGCCGGGGCGGTGCGCATGGCGCGTGACATGGGACCGGGCCATAAAATTGTGACCGTCCTGTGTGACTATGGCACGCGGTATCAATCCAAGGTCTTCAATCCCGATTTCTTGCGCGAAAAAGGCCTGCCATGCCCTGACTGGCTGGATCAAAAACCGCGCCACATTCCGACAGTGTTTATGGACGTTTAATCAGAATGTTACAGCGCCTTCTTAAGGTAATTACTTTACTACTTTTTGTGGGCGTGGGGGCATCCTTCGCGCAAAATGAAACCCCTGTCGGCATTGATTTTGTCGCTTGGGAAAAGACCGCGGCGCGCGCCGAAGAAAGCCTAAAGTCTGACGCGGTTTCAAACCAGGCTTTGGAAGTTCTACGAAAAGAACTGGTCGGCTGGCGTGACGTTTTGAGCAAAACCAAAGACGGCAACACCGAACGCATTGATACGTTGAAAAAACAAATCAAGGCATTGGGCCCCTTGCCGGAAGATGCGGCAACTGAACCCAAAGAAATCGCGGACAGACGGGGCGAACTTAATCGGCAGTTAAAAGAAATCGAGGTGCCGGTCGTTCGCGCAACCGAAGCCTACAGTCAGGTTGACGGGCTGATTTATGAAATCGATCAGGTCATCCGCGAACGACAAACCAAAGAACTGTTTGTCCGCAGCGCAGCACCGATCAACCCGATCCTTTGGGCCGATGCCATCGCCGCGTCATTCAGAAGTTTTTGGCAGATCTGGGCCGAAACCCAGCGCGCCCTGCAAAGCGATACCGCGGCGGCACAAACCAAAAATAATCTTGCGCAAATTGCGGTGCTGCTGGTGATCAGTCTGGCGTTTTTGGTACGGGGTCGGCATTGGGCGATTTGGGCCGCCGATCGAATTTACGCATTGTCTTTTCGCGGCAGCCGGATCACCGGTTTCGCGGTTTCTCTGGCGCAGGTATTTCTGCCGTTCCTCGGGTTGCTGGCCTTGTTAAAAGCGATCGACCTTGCCGGGGTCATCGGGTTGCGCGGACAAATTATTGCCGATGTGTTCCCCTTGGCGGCCCTGGGGTTTTTAACGTCCCTATGGCTTGGCAAGCGAATATTCACCTCGTTGGATGGCGAGGCAATTTTTGATGTAACGCCCTTGCAATCACGCTACGGGCGATTGGCATCCGCCGTCGTCGGCACCGTTCTTGCGGTGCGTGTTATCATTGGTGCCGTGGCAAGGGCCGACAATTTCAGCCTTGAGATCACCCATATTTTGTATTTCCCGCTGACCGTATTGGCATCGATTTGCTTGTGGCGCATTTGTAAAATCATCCTGACCCATGTGCATCGCAGCGCGCAGACAGATGATCACAGCCATCCGCGAATTCGGGTTCTGTCGCTGTTGGGTCGTGCGGGCAGCATCATTTCGTTTGTCGCCCCGGTCTTGTCGCTGCTCGGCTATTCCAATGCGGCCGAGGCAATCGTTTATCCGGCGCTGTTTACGCTTGGGTTGCTGGCATTTGTCAGCCTGTTGCAGCGGCTGGTTGATGATCTCTATTCGCTGATTACCGGCAAATCCAGCCAATCCGAACAGGGTTTGCTGCCGGTGATTATCCGCTTTGCAATCGCCCTTGGGTCGGTGCCGGTACTGGCCCTGATTTGGGGCGCGCGAGTGAACAGTTTGACCGAACTTTGGACCAGTTTTCAAAACGGTGTTTCTTTTGGGGATACCAGAATTTCCCCGACGATTTTCCTGACGTTGATTGCGGTATTCCTGGGGGGGTATTTTATCACCCGTCTGGTGCAAGGCACGCTGCGCACCTCGGTATTGCCCAAAACAAATATCGACAGCGGCGGCCAAAATGCGATCATTTCGGGGCTTGGCTATGTGGGAATTTTTGCCTCGGTTATATTTGCGGTATCGGCTGCGGGCATTGATCTTTCCTCGCTTGCCATCGTGGCTGGTGCCCTGTCGGTGGGTATCGGTTTTGGGTTGCAGAATATCGTTTCAAACTTTGTTTCGGGCATCATATTGCTGATCGAGCGCCCGGTGGCCGAAGGCGATTGGATTGATGTCGGCCCCTATTCCGGCATCGTCAAAAGCATTTCTGTGCGTTCATCGCGCATTGAAACTTTTGACAAATTAGAGGTGATCGTCCCCAATGCCGATCTGATTTCGGGGCCTGTGGTCAACTGGACAAGATCCAGCCTGATGGGGCGGGTCACCGTGCCGGTTGGCGTGGCCTATGGCACTGATACCCGTCGGGTTGAAAATCTTTTGCTGGAAATCGCGAGGGATCATCCCATGGTGCTGGAGGATCCGCCGATTCGGGTTTTCCTGCAAACTTTTGGGGCCGATAGTGTGAATTTTGAACTCAAGGCGCTTATTCGCGATGTGTTTTATGTGGCGATCGTGCGCAGTGATCTCAATCACGAAATCATCCGTCGTTTCGCCGAGGAAGATATTTCCATCCCCTTCCCGCAACGCGATCTTTGGTTGCGCAATCCCGAAGCGCTTGCCGAGGCGTTCACCGCCAAAGAAGGGGCCCCCAAGACATGAGCAATCCGGTTTTCCTGAGCGATCCCTATTTGGCCGAAATGGAAACCGAGGTCGCAGAAATCACCACCGAAGGCGGCGTCGTTCTGGCGGACAGCATTTTTTATCCGACCGGAGGTGGACAACCCGGCGATTGTGGATTTTTGACCTGGGATAACAAGCGGATGGAAGTGGCCACAACCATCAAAGGCGAGGGCGGTGCCATCGTTTTGTTGCCGCCAATGGCAGGCATGCTGCCGCCGGTGGGCAGCAAAGTTAGGCAGATTCTGGATTGGCCGCGGCGGCATGCGCTGATGCAGATGCACACGGCGCTGCACCTGTTGTCGGTGGTCATTCCTTTGCCGGTTACCGGTGGGGCAATCGGCGCTGAAAAAAGCCGGCTGGATTTTGACATGCCCGATGCCCCATCAGACAAAACCGCGATTTTGGATGATTTGAACGCGCTGATCGAGCAGGATTTCTTAATCAGCGAAAGCTGGATCACCGAGGCGGAACTTGAGGCAAATCCGGGCTTGGTAAAAACCATGTCGGTGGCGCCGCCACGCGGGCGCGGCAAAATCAGAATGATTCAGATCGGCGAGGCGGATCAGGTGATCGATTATCAACCCTGCGGCGGCACCCATGTTTTGCGCACCGGCGAAATCGGTGCGCTTCGGATCGGCAAGATCGAAAAGAAAGGCCAGCAAAACCGGCGGGTCTATATACATTTCGACCGATGATGGTGCCGCATTTGGGGTCGCCAAGGCGGGCGCAGTCGCCAGAAATACGTTCATTTTCCCTAAGGCTTTGTAAATATTCCGTATTTGGGCAGTCAGGCGGTTTTCACCATCATTGAACACCCCAATTCAGGGCCGCAAATTCCGCCCCTCGATTATTCTTTGACTTTTCCCCAAAGACGTCTTGATTTCTTTGCCAAACAAAGGCTACACAGCGCCCCAGTGGACAGGTGGCCGAGTGGTCGAAGGCGCACGCCTGGAAAGTGTGTAGGCGGGTGACCGTCTCCAGGGTTCGAATCCCTGTCTGTCCGCCACTATCCCCCGAGAACCTGTTCTCCGCTTGTGGCTGATCCCGAATTTTCTTGTTGTTTTCAAAGGTTATAGCCGACGAGCTGTTGAGTGCCGATCTGGCGACTGACCTGAAAACGGTTCTCTTACCCGCGATATTCTCCAAAGCTGTTGCGTAAAGGGGTTTTGGTTCGGTTTTGTAAGGCATTGTAAAGCAACGATAATTAAGAGCGCCCGATTTTCCTAGTTCGAACTTCCGCGCGCTGTGCAGGCGGGTCTGGGAACGAACCATGATGAAAATCAACATGGCAGACAGCAGATTTCGACTTGTACATCAATGTGTGCGGCGAAACCCCTTGAGAACAACGCGTTGTGGTAGGCTTTCCTCCACCTGCGCCTTCTCCAGTGTGCGGCGCTCTCTGATTGTGTCCGGTGTTGGGGCGGTTTGGCTCTGAATTTTTGTATACCTGCCAAGTCGCCCCATGGGATAACCTGTCATTATTGAAATGATTGCAGGCATTTGTGGGTCCAGCTCATCAATGTTCAGCCCCCATCGTCCCGCAAGCAGCCGTTTGACCAATTCGGCATCGCCGTCAACTTCATCAAAGGCATGGTCTATCTCACTCCAATGGTCGAGGAAATCATGCCTGACATGCGCTCTGGAGATGGACAGGTGTTGACCGATGAAAACCTCATGCAGGAATTTCAACAGCTTTGTTTCTACCATTTTAACGCTGGGTCCATGAACGGAGAAGTCCAAGGCCAAAGCCTCGGTGGTAGGTCTGTTTTGCAAGGCCTGGGCGGTCCTCAGTTGAAATGTCGGTGGGGCTATAACGGACAATTGCCGTGCCTCCAATACTGCGACCGCCGTCGGGATAATTTGCTGCAGAAAGTGCTGCGGCGAGGTGGTTTCGTCTTCCGGAAATATCGGAACCTCTGCCTGCGAAGCGTAATTCAGCCAGTCAACATTACCGCCTGAATCCACGCTCTGGGCGAGGAAGCCGATATGCTGGCGCGCAATTTTTGCAGGCCCCTTTTCGACGTCAACGTTACCCGCTGCTGCCGCGCCCAGAAAATCGCCAACGTCAATGATGCCTTCCGCTGCAAGGGCATCTGCTGACTTTTTCAATTGCAAAAGTTTCAGCGGCACAGACAGGGCCTCGCCCGCGCCCTGTGACAGGAGGTTGGTCTCAACCGGCATGGATTTTCTGAAATCTCCACCCGTCGGGAGTTCGCCGGTAATGATGGCTGTGATCAGGGGCAGTTGATCCTGAAACGCCTCCGCAGGCGTTTCCCATGCCAATTCCAGTCCGGTGATCAGGTCGCTGAGCGATATGTCTCCCTCAATGGATGAGAATTGTTCGGCCGCCTTGTGCCATGGCGCGGTGAATTCAGGCCGGAAGTGGTAAGGGGCTTTGGCATAGTTGCCATGGACAAGCGACGCTGCCAGACGCCGCAGTATCATCGCCTCTTTTTGTCGGACTCTTTCCCGGGTAATCCGCGTGGGCATCAATTCACCCACCGCTTCAAGAGTAAGCCGCTCCGAAGGCGGTTTCATGATCCGGTTTTCCAAGATGATTCTGTTGTCGTCAGTTTCTCCTGCCAGGACGGTTTCCTCGATGACCAAGGGAAGCAGCGCGATAGTTTGTGCAAAGGTTCCCGTCAGGGGCTGTGAGGGCAGAAGCCTGAGCTGCATGAGGTCACAATATGTTTCCCAATCCACTTCGCCGTCCGGACGTTGTGCTTTTGTCAAAGCCTCCAGGCCCGCGGTGATCCGGGAAACCGTGGTTTTGCCCATTGAAGGAAGGGACAGGAATTTCCACCGGGGGTAATCTCGGCGATCAGGCGGATATTCTTGCGGGCAACATCACCCGGCCGCTCAAATCCATGCAAGCGCTGCGGGATGCAATGGAAACGGGTGCCGGGGATGGAAAGGATGCTCTGGACCGGGCAAGTGATGCTGCCACTCGCGTGGCGGAAACCATCGCCCGGGCTGGTGGTGCGGCCGGAAAAGCCGCCAGTATCGCCAAATCGGCATGGGAGGCGGCGGCAGCATCGTTGAAGGACTATGCAACCAAGGCAAAAGACATCGGCAAGGGGATCGGTGACGCGCTGAGCGGTGCGTTCTCCAATGCAGAATCCGCCATCGGGCAGTTCGTCAAAACCGGCAAGCTGGATTTCAGCTCGCTGGTGTCCTCGATCCTTGCGGACATGGCGAAACTCTCGGCCCGGAAATTCATCCTCGGCCCGCTGGCCAATGTTCTGTCAGGCGCGCTGGGTAATCTGGGTGGCATCTTTGCGCCGGTATTGCATGCGGGCGGCATGGTCGGGAGCGCTGCGCCGCAACGCATGGTGTCCACCATGGCTTTTGCCGGTGCGCCGCGCATGCATTCCGGTGGCTGGGCCGGTCTGCGGCCAGACGAAGTTCCCGCCATTCTGCAAAAGGGTGAACGGGTGCTGAACCGGCGCGAGGCGACGCAATACGGCAAAGGTGGTTCGCAGAACATCACCATCAACATCCAGACCCGCGACGCCGAGAGCTTCCGCCAGTCGCGCACCCAGGTCTCGGCGGACATTGCCCGCGCCGTGGCTATGGGTCGGAGGGGTATGTAAATGGCGTTTCACGAAATCCGTTTTCCCGACAATATCAGCCGCGGTGCGCGCGGTGGGCCGGAGCGGCGCACCCAGATTGTCGAACTGGCCTCGGGCGACGAGGAAAGGAATGCCAGCTGGGCCAATTCGCGCCGCCGCTATGATGCGGTTTACGGCATCCGCCGCGCTGACGATCTGGCCGCCGTGGTGGCGTTTTTCGAGGCACGCAACGGGCGGCTCTACGGGTTCCGCTGGAAAGACTGGGGCGATTACAAGTCGTGCCTGCCTTCGGGAGTGCCATCCGCAACCGATCAGGGGATTGGCGCGGGAGACGGGGCGACTACGGCCTTCCAACTGGTGAAGGCCTATACTTCCGGTGCACAAACATGGACCCGTACCATCACGAAACTGGTTGCCGGAACCGTTACGGTGGCGCTGAACGGGATCGCGCAAGCCTCCGGTTGGTCCATGGATAGCACAACCGGTCTCGTCACCTTCACCACCGCGCCGGTCAGCGGTCTCGCCATAACTGCCGGTTTTGAATTCGATGTTCCAGTGCGTTTCGACACCGACCAGCTCGACGTCACCCATGATCTGGAGCGTCTCGGCTCCATTACATCCATTCCCCTGATCCAAGTGACCGGCAGGTGAATGGAACATTCTCCGAGAGGTGAGGTCCGCCGATGACGTTTTGTGGCTCAGACTTCGCCAAGAGCAGCCGCAATGTCCTTGATGCGCAGCATCAAAACCAGCGGTTCGATAGGGCTCTCGACAAAACCATGGTCCTGATAAAACGCCTTGGCCCGATCGTTCAGGGCATGCACCAGAACCGCCGCCGCGCCAATTTCCTGTGAGGCGTTCAACACCCGCAACAGGGCATCCCTGAGCAGGGCCGCACCGATCCCGTTTCCCTGTTCCCGACCATCCACGGCCAGACGGCCAAGAATGATTACCGGCACCGGTGATGGCATGTTGCGCCGGACCTTGCTTGGGGCCTCATCCCGCTCGATGGCTCCGGCGGCAAGGGCATAGTAACCGGTGACAATATCGCCCCTGCAAACCACATAAACGCGCGAGGCTCCGGACGCCTGATTGCCCCGCGCGCGGCGTTTCAGCCAGTAATCAAGGCTTGGTGCACCACAGTCAAATGGTTCCAGTTCATGGCTGTCAGCTAGAAGTTCCGGTGCCTGCAGGGGCGCTGCGGGCGCACTCATTCTTCCCACGGAGCCTTTCGGGCCATCAGGTCACGCAGCGCCATTGGCGGTTTGGCCGGAGCATCGAGCGCGGCTTGGAAAGTATAAAAACGCTCGGGCTCCAGCCGGAACAGGCTGCGATCGAGCAGCGCATCTTCCGCCGCCCGGCGCGTTGCCTCGAGCATGAATTCGGTGCGGTTCTTGCCCAGCGCATCTGCCGCGCGGTCGATCAGATCCCGGTCGCGCCGGGTGACGCGCAGATTGATCAGCGATTTGCTCGCGGCGGGGGCAACAGGTAGCGGTGTCGACATTGGAATCTCCAAGGGTTTGATGTCTGCAATGTAAAGACGATAGATATACAAATCAAGAGGCCACAAAATGGCAAAACAGTTCCCCCAATCCCTGCAAACCCATCTCGATTCTGGCACCACCACGCTGGCCTGGTGCTGGCGACTGACCCGTAATGACGGGGCGGTGTTTGGGTTCACCGACCACGACCGGTCGCTGACATTCGATAGCACCACGTTCGAGCCCGAATCCGGTTTCACCGCCTCGGAAATCCGCTCCGGTTCCGATCTGTCGGTCGATGCGCAGGAAGCCGAGGGGGTTCTGACTTCGGCCACCATCACCGAGACCGATATTCTCGACGGCCGCTGGGATAATGCCGCGGTGGAAATCTGGCGCGTCGACTGGGCCGGTACCGCCAGCCGAGCCTTGCTGCGGCGCGGGGCCATCGGTCAGGTCCGGCGCGGGCGGCTGCATTTCGTGGCCGAGATGCGCTCATTGGCGCATGTGTTGGGGCAAACCGTCGGGCGGACGTTTCAGGCGAGCTGTGACGCGGCATTGGGGGATGCGCGTTGCGGTGTCGATCTGAATGCAGCCGCTTTCAAAGCGACTGGCACCGTGGTTTCGCTGTCGGGCGATCGCGGCTTTGCGGTTTCCGGCCTTTCGGGATTTGCCGAGGGCTGGTTCGCCCTTGGCACGTTGCATTGGCTGACCGGTGCCAATACCGGACGAAAGGCCGAGGTGCTGTCACACGGGATAACCGGCGCGGATGTGAGGATCACTCTGCTTGAAGCTCCAATCAGGCCGATTGCGGTCAATGACACTTTCGATATCTTCGCCGGATGCGACAAACGCTTTGAAACCTGTCAGGCCAAGTTCGCCAACGCGGTCAATTTCCGTGGCTTTCCGCATATCCCGGGGCAGGACACCATAATTCGCTACGCTGCCAGGGGTGATGCCAATTCGGGATCAGTGCTATGAACGTCGTTTCCAGCGGAAACGACGGGCCGCAGTGCATTGCACCGCAATGCACGAGAGCCCGCTCCCGAACTGCCCCAGCACGGATCGTCAAGGCCGCCCGCCGCTGGATCGGCACGCCCTATCACGATCAGGCCTCGGTGCAGGGTGTCGGTTGCGACTGCCTTGGCCTGTTGCGCGGGGTGTGGCGCGATGTCGTCGGCCCCGAACCAATGCCCGTACCACCCTATTCCCGTGATTGGGGCGAGGCAGGACCGGTCGAGGTCTTGGCCGAGGCCGCGCGGGCGGCAATGGCAGAGCTGGATGTTGCGGAGGCCCGCACCGGCGACGTGATCCTGTTTCGCATGCGCGCGGGGGCAATTGCCAAGCATTGCGGCATTCTTTCAGGGCGTGGCCGCAATGGGCGTTCCCATCGCAGTGGGCGTTCCCACCGGTTCATCCACGCCTATGAGCGCACCGGTGTGATCGAGGAACATCTGACACCCGCTTGGCAGCGCCGGATCGCCTTCGCTTTTCGCTTCCCCGAACCCGTCAAACGAAAGACCCTTTAAAAAATGGCATCCATTCTTCTGGCCTCGGCCGGTGCCGCGATTGGTGGCGGCATTGGCGGAGCCATTCTCGGTGTGTCCGCAGCCACCATCGGCGGCGCGGTCGGATCCTTTGCCGGTTCGGTGATCGACAGCTGGATCATTTCGTCCCTCGCGCCCGGGCAGCGCATTGAGGGCCAGCGGCTGGAAAACCTGACCCTCACCACCTCGACCGAAGGGGCTGTTATTCCGCGCGTCTATGGCCGCATGCGCATCGGCGGCAACATCATCTGGGCGACGGATTTCACCGAGACGGTGAACACTACCACGCAAGGTGGCGGCAAGGGTGGCGGGCCGAAGGTCACGACCACGGCCTATCTCTATTCAGCCTCTTTCGCGGTGGCTCTGTGCGAAGGGCCGATCACCGATATTGGGCGCATCTGGGCGGATGGTAAACCGCTTGATCTGAGTGGCGTGACATGGCGGTTCTACAAGGGCAATGAGACCCAGATGCCAGACCCGTTCATCGAGGCCAGGATGGGTGCTGGGTTTGCGCCCGCCTATCGCGGCACGGCTTACGTGATGTTCGAGGAATTACCGCTGGAGCAATTCGGCAATCGCATCCCGCAGCTGTCCTTCGAGGTATTTCGCCCAATCGTTGAACTTGACACCGCCGAGGGCATGGTCAGGGCCGTCACCCTGATCCCCGGCACCGGCGAGTTCATCTATGCAACCGAAGCCATCTCGCGCGGAACGGGCGGCAATACCGCGTCGGAAAACGTCCACTCGACCACCGCCGTGCCCGACATCGTCGCGGCGCTCGACCAGTTGCAGGCCGCCGCGCCAAACCTTGAGAGCATCTCGCTGGTGGTTTCATGGTTCGGCACCGACCTGCGCGCCGGGAACTGCCAGCTCAAACCCGGGGTCGAGAACACCACCAAAGTGACCACGCCCAAAAGCTGGGGCGTGAATGGCGTCACACGCGCCGGTGCCCATGTGATCAGCCTCGATGCCTCGGGCCGCAGTGCCTACGGCGGCACACCGGCAGATTTCGCGGTGGTGCAGGCCATTCAGGAGATCAAAGCGCGGGGGTTGCGGGTTACATTCTATCCGTTTTTGCTGATGGATATTCCGGCGGGGAATACGCTGCCCGACCCGTATTCCGACGATGCGGCTATAACTGGCCAACCCACTTACCCATGGCGCGGACGGATCACCTGTTCCCCGGCGTCTGGCTATGCAGGAACGGTGGACAAGACCGCCAGCGCTGCGGTGCAGGTTTCGGCGTTTTTGGGTAATGCGCAGGCCTCCAACTTCGCAGTCAGTGGCGAAACGGTTTCATGGACCGGCGACACCGATTGGGGCTACCGGCGGATGCTCCTGTACTATGGCCATCTCTGCGCAGTGGCGGGCGGGGTGGATACCTTTCTGATCGGCTCGGAATTGCGCGGGCTGACCACGATTCGGGATGGTGCGACCAACTATCCCGTCGTGGCTGCATTTATGCAACTGGCCTTTGACGTCGCGAGCATTCTCGGTGCCGGCATCGCCATCAGCTACGCCGCCGACTGGTCGGAATATTTCGGGCATCAGCCTCAGGACGGCTCAGATGATCTGTTCTATCACCTCGATCCGCTTTGGTCTGATCCAAACATCAATTTTATCGGCATCGACAATTATCTGCCGCTGTCGGACTGGCGCGACGGCTTTGATCACGCAGATGCACAGACGGGTTGGGCTTCGATCCGCGATCTCGACTATCTGCGCAGCAACATCGAGGGCGGCGAAGGCTTTGACTGGTACTATGCGGCGGGCGCTGATCGCACTGCCCAGATCCGCACACCCATCACCGACGGTGCCGAACGTTTCCCGCTGCTGAATCCGGATCGCAGCTTTGCCGAAACCAGTGGTGCGACCATCATGGACGCGGATTTTGGCGGGGCCGCGACGCGCCAAAACGATGCCGCGTTCTCTGCCATGGTGCCGTTGCCCGCCAGTCCTGTCGACGGCGTGCTGTTCGAACGCGGCGGCAGCGGCACCGGCATGTTGCTGGCGTTGCGTGATGGCGGCACGACCTTCCGGTACCGCGCGGGCAAGGGCAGCGTGACCGTGCCCGGCGTTGAGACCGCTATCCTCGATATTCCCGTGGTCGCCATGCCGTTTGACGACCAGGTTCACGAGCTGGTCTGGGATGTGAGCCTTGCCACCGGCACCATTCGCCTGTGGTGCGATGGCGTACTTTTGGGCAGTGCCAGTGCCACCGACGGGGCGCTGAACTCCTGGGCCGGGCCCGGCAGCGGCGTCTATGGTGCAAGTGGTTCAGCGGCCACAAACATCACCGGAGAGCCGAATGTGGGCTGGCCGGTGCCGTGCCCAAACCCATTGAACATGTATGATCAGGCAATCACCCGTATCAGCGGCAGTGCGGACTGGGTGTTCCGCCCCAAGGACATCCGCAGCTGGTGGGCAAATGCGCATCAGAACCGGCGCGGCGGCAATCCTCTGCTGCAGCCCACCGAATGGGTGCCGCAATCCAAACCGGTCCGTTTCACCGAACTGGGTTGCCCGGCGGTCGATCGGGCCACCAACCAGCCGAATGTGTTCTATGATCCTAAGTCTGCCGAGAGCGCGCTGCCGTATTTCTCGCGCGGCTGGCAGGATGAGGCGATCCAGCGGCGTTATCTGGAAGCAATGCTGGGATATTGGGGAGATGCGGCCAACAACCCGACCAGCAGTATTTACGCCGGACCAATGATCGACATGGGTGAGGCCGCCGTCTGGACATGGGACGCGCGGCCCTATCCGGACTTTCCGGCCCGCAACGATATCTGGGCCGATGCGCCGAACTGGCGGCTCGGGCATTGGTTGAACGGGCGACTCGGGGCGGTCGGACTTGGCGCTCTGGTGCGGGAGTTGTGTCGCCGTGCGGGGCTGGATGACAGCCTGATCGACGTGAGCGAATTGTCAGACACGGTGCCGGGCTTTGTCATTGCCGCCCTTGAAAGCCCGCGCGCCTCGATCTCAACGTTGGCACGGCATTTCGGGTTTGATGCGGTGGAAAGCGGTGGCGTGATCCGCTTTGTGACGCGCGGACAGCAGGCGGTGTCCACAATCGATCCAGATGACCTGGTGGCCGGTGCTGGAGAGGTGATGGAACTGACCCGCGGGCAGGAAACCGAATTGCCGCAAGCGCTCAAATGGCAGTTGGTGCGCCCGGACGAGGAATACGATGCCGCCACGGTCGAGGCCCGCCGTGTCACAGTTCAAGCCGCCCGCGTGGCCTCCGACAGCTTCTCGCTGGCCGTATCGCTGGAAGAGGCCGACCGGCGTTGCCGCCGTGCCCTGATGGAAGGCTGGATCGGGCGCGAGACGCTGACGGCAAAGCTGCCACCCTCGCGTCTGGCGCTCGATCCCGGGGATGTGGTGAGCCTCGCCAATGACGGGCGGCTGATCGATTATCGTATCACCCGCATTGCCGATGCCGGGGCGCGAGCGTTTGAGGCGATCCGGACGGATGCGGCGATGTATGACCTGCCACCCGGGCAATACCGGCCCGCCAATCTGCCCGGGGCCACGGTTTATGGCCCGGCTGATGTTGTGCTGATGGACCTGCCGCAGCTTGATGATACGGTTCCGGCACACCGGCCCTATGCGGCGGTGTTTGCCAAGCCGTGGTACGGCACGGCCGCCGTTTGGCGAAGTGCGGACACCTCGGGTTTCACCCTGCTGGACACCATTGGCCAAGCGGCTCAGATCGGCGCGCTGGTTGCCGATCTGCCCGCCGGTCCTCTCAACCGGTTCGATCATGGCAGTGAACTGCTGGTCGATCTTTCATCCGGCACGCTGACCAGTGTTACCGATATGGAATTGTTCGCCGGGGCCAATGCGCTGGCTGTGGAAACGGCTCCCGGGTTATGGGAGATTGTTCAGGCCGGAAATGCTGAGTTGGTGTCCACTGGTCGTTATCGCCTGACCCGCCTGTTGCGCGGCCAACGTGGCACCGGCGATGCTATGGGCTACCCCGCATCAACCGGAGCGCGGGTCGTGGTGTTGGGATCGGGCCTCCAGCCGCTTTCGATTGCCGAGGGTGATCTCGGGCTGCCATGGAACTGGCGCATCGGCCCGGCCAGTGCCGCTCCGTCCGATCCGCTGATGATTGCGCAGAGTTTCACCCCGAACGGGCGCGGGCTGGTGCCGTTCGCACCGGTACAACTCCGCATGCGTCGCAAGGCCAACGGCGATCTTGCCTTGCGCTGGCTGCGCCGGGACCGCGCCCTTTCAGCCGATAGTTGGGTGCTGACCGACGTGCCGATGTCCGAGGCAACCGAGATCTACGATCTGGAAATCTTCAACGGGCCTGCGGTGGTCGTTCGCAGCATTTCCGGCCTGACTGGCCCGGGTTTTACCTACACCGCCGCAATGCAGGCTGCCGACTTTGGTGGCCCGGTCATATCCCTGTCCGTCCGCCTCCACCAGAGCGGTGCGATGGGCAGGGGCGTACCTGCGACACAAACCCTCACCATCAAGGAGAGCCTATGACCAACACCCCGAACCTCGCCCTGCCATATCTTGCCGCCGCACAGGCCCAGAAACATGTCACCGTGAATGAAGCGCTCGATGCCCTCGACGGGCTGGTGCAGCTTTCGGTGATTTCGGCTGTGATTGCCGTCCCGCCCGGCAACCCCGCTGAGGGAGATCGCCACATCGTTGCAAGCGGCGCGACCGGGTCCTGGGCCGGATGGGACGCCAGCGTTGCACAGTTCTCTGGCGGCGCATGGCTGCGACTGATTCCGCTGACCGGCTGGCTGGCATGGAATGCGGCCAGCGGCCAGCTTCTGGTCTGGACCGGCAGCGCATGGACCGGGCTGGACGCGGCCATGGGTCTTCTGACCCGCGCAGCCTCGGTTCGGGTTGCGTCAGGGGCAGCCGGGTCGGCAACGGATATGGTGGTGGCCGAAGAATTGCTTTCGGGCCTGTCCGGGGCTTCGGTCACCTCGACCGTCGCCATTCCGAACCGAGCCATCGTTCTGGGGGTTTCCACACGAACCACCACCGCGATCACCGGGGCCACCTCCTATAACTGCGGCATTTCGGGTGAGACTTCCAAGTTTGGCGGCGGCCTCGGCATTGCCACGGGCAGCACCAATGTCGGCGCCATTGGCCCGCAGGCCTTCTACGCCGCGACCCCGATTATCCTGACTGCGCAGGGTGGGAATTTCACTGGCGGCGCGGTGAGGATCGCCATCCATTATCTGCTGCCGATTGCCCCGCAATCCTGATCCCAAGCGGTTCCAGTTCACTTTTACTGGAAACGCTTACACTGAAAGGAAACCCAATGACCCCGCCCAAAATTGACGCGGGCTTCGTTCGCATGCCCGAGGACGAGTTCGAGGCCATGTTGGCCCGCGCCGCCGAGCAAGGCGCACGCCGTGCGCTGGCCGATGTGGGCCTCGATGGTCCCGAAGCCGCCATCGACATTCACGACCTGCGCACGCTGCTCGATAGCCTGCGCATGGCACGGCGCACCGCCTGGCAGACCATCGTGCGGCTGCTCACCACCGGTCTGCTGCTCGCCCTGATCGCGGGTATTGCCGTGAAGCTGAAGCTGTTCGGCTGACACCAAACAAAACCGACCCGACCACATGCCCGCCAACCGGCGGGTTTTTCATTTCTGGAGAAAACAATGACCACAGCGAGTGATGCTATCACCCATTATTACGCCGACTGGCACGACGTGCCCGATAAACTCTGGCGCTGGCCGAATTTCAGCCCGGAGGAAATCGCCTGCCGTGGCGACGACACAATCCGCATCGACGAGGCAGCGCTCGACAAGCTCCAGGCCCTGCGCGACCGGCTCGGCGTGCCGCTGATTGTGAATTCCGCCTATCGCAGCCCCGCCTATAACCGGCAGGTCGGTGGAGCCAAACTCTCCATGCACCTGCAAGGCGCGGCGTTCGACATCTCCATGGCCAATCATGACCCGGACGGTTTCGAGGCTGCGGCGCGCGCCGTCGGGTTTACAGGCTTCGGATTCTATCCCCGTCAGAACTTCATGCACATCGATATCGGTCGCTCGCGCCAATGGGGTGATCCGTTTCCACCCCGCGTCAGCCGGTTTGCATCCGAGCCTCCTCAGTTGCGCGAAAACCTGACGGAAAGCCGCACCATGAAAGGCGGCGGTGCAGCGGGTGTGGCCACCATCGGTGCGGCGGGCATCGAGGTGGCGCAACAGGCCGTGGCTGACACGCAGTCCGCCCTCCAGCCGCTGATCCCCTATCTGGACACAATGCGCTGGCTGTTCATCGTCGTGGCGCTGATCGGCATCGGAACCACCATCTATGCCCGCTGGGATGACTGGCGCAAAGGGCGGCGTTGATGGGTGCGCTGATCGCATGGCTCACCGGTGGTGCGACCACAGCGAGCAGCCGCCTCGCCCTGACCGTCGGAAAATGGGCAGCCATCGCCCTCACAATATCGCTGTTCCTCCTGTCCCTGCGCCGCTCCGGCGAGCGTGCCGGACGGCTGGCGGAACGCATTGAAAATACGGAGAAAGCCAATGAAATTCAACGCCGAATGCTCGAGGTCGCATCTCGCCGCCCTCGCAATCGTGACGAGCTTGCTGAGCGCCTGCGCGACGGTGAGTTCTGAACTGGTTACAGGTGTGTGTTCGCCGGTGGTGGAGTATGATGGCGAGTTTCAGGCAAGGGCGGCAGAGGAGGTGCGGGCACTGCCGGAGGGGTCGGCGGTCGTGGAAATGTTGAGCGATTATGCCATCATGCGGGAGCAGGCGCGGGGATGCGACCGGACATAGCGGTTTTGCCATCGCATCCGATAAAAAATTTCCTATAGGTCGCGCTCAGGCAATTCTAAGGCTCGGCAAATTCCGTTTGGGCAAGGCGCTGAAAGTTTCTTGAAAAATGGCCTTGAACCTCTAGTGGCTGTAGCCCCTATCTTCACAAAAATCATTGATTCGCTGGAGACACCAATGCAAAAAGACGACCACAAACACGCACATAATCACAGCCATGACCATAGTCACGATCACGGCACAGACCACACCGGTTGCGGTGGGGGCGGCGATGCAATGTGTGGCGATATTGGCCCCATAGGGGATGTTGATGCCAAGGGCCGCAGTTTTCGTGTGAACGGGTTGGATTGCGCCGAAGAAGTAGCGATTTTGAACAAAGTGCTGGGGCCCGAGATTGGCGGCACCGAGCATCTTGCCTTTGATGTTATCAACGGTCGGATGACCGTTTTGGCGACAGGTAAAGCACTGACGGATGACAAACTTATCAAGCTGGTTGGCAGTACCGGCATGAGCGCCAAACTATGGAACGCCGACAGTGCAGCCGCAGATCAGGCAGCACATCTGAACCGGCAAAAGTTTTTTACAGCCCTAAGTGGCGGGTTCTGGGCGGCCGGCTTTATCTTTCATGTCGTCGAAACCGGTTTTGGTGGCGCGGTGCGGCTGTTTTCAGGACATGGTCAAGTTCCTATGCCGCTTGCCGAGAGTTTTCTCTTTATTGCCGCCATCGTTTTTGGCGCTTGGCTGGTTGCCCCAAAGGCTTGGTCATCGGCGCGGCGTTTGTCACCCGACATGAACCTGTTGATGATCGTCGCGGTCGCTGGCGCCATTTGGCTGGGTGAATATTTTGAGGCGGCGACGGTGGCGTTTTTCTTCTCGCTTTCGCTCTATCTGGAAAGCTGGAGCGTGGGACGAGCGCGTAACGCCGTGGCCGCCTTGCTGGATTTGGCGCCGCCGACGGCGCGAGTGATCCGAGAGGACGGTTCTGAGGAAGATGTTCTGGCTGCCCAAGTAGTCGTAGGCGACAAGTTCGTGGTGCGCGGCGGCGACCGTATTCCGCTTGACGGCGAAGTTGTCGATGGCATTGGCGGCGTCAATCAAGCACCAATCACCGGTGAAAGTGCGCAGGTCACGAAAGAACCCGGCGACGAGGTTTACGCCGGTACAATCAATGGTGATGGTTCGCTGGTCGTTCGCGCCACCAAACCGGCCAGCGATACGGTTCTGTCGCGGATTATCCGCATGGTAGGCGAGGCGCATTCGCGGCGCGCAGAGGTCGAGCAATGGGTGGCGAAATTTGCCCGTATTTACACGCCGATCGTCATGATAATGGCGATTGTCATTGCGGTGCTGCCGCCGCTGCTCTTTGCTGGTGCCTGGGATTACTGGTTTTACAATGCGCTTGTGTTGCTGGTCATCGCTTGTCCTTGTGCTTTGGTTATTTCAACCCCTGTTTCCATCGTTGCTGCACTGGCGTCGTCGGCGCGTAACGGCGTGCTGATCAAGGGCGGTGCCTATGTCGAGGCGCCGGGGCGGATTACCGCGCTGGCGATGGACAAGACCGGCACAATTACCGAAGGTGAACCCGAGGTGGCAGGGATCTATCCGTTGGGCGAAACCTCGGAAAGTGATTTGTTGACGGTTGCCGCCGCCCTGGAGGCACGATCTTCGCATCCATTGGCACGCGCCATTTTGGGGCGCGCTAAACGGGACAGTATTACAGCACTGGCAGCCGAAGACACGCAAACCGTTCCTGGCCGTGGCATCGAAGGTATCATAGATGGTCGCAAAGTTTGGCTTGGCTCTGACAGGTTCGCCGCTGAAAAAGGCGCTGATGGCACTCTGCCTGAAGAGTTGCGTGACAAGATCGAAGGTGCTGGCAGCACGCTGGTGGCAGTGGGCGATGACAAAGGATTGTTGGGTGTTCTGGAACTGCGGGATCGTATTCGCGCCGATGCGCGCGGCATCGTGGCAAGGTTGCATGCACAGGGTGTTGGCACCATTGTGATGCTGACCGGCGATAACGAACGCACAGCGCGTGCCGTCGCCGCCGAAGTCGGCATTGACGAAGTGCGCGCCGAATTGTTGCCCGAGGACAAGGTGGCCGCGATTGAAGAACTGGTCGCAAGCCACACAATGGTGGCGATGATTGGCGACGGGGTGAACGATGCACCAGCCATGGCGCGGGCGCATTTCGGCATTGCCATGGGCGCGATTGGTTCAGATGCCGCGGTTGAAACCGCCGACATCGCCCTGATGACAGACGATATCGGCAAGGTGCCGTGGTTAATCGCGCATTCCCGCCGTACGATGTGGGTCATTCGTCAAAACATTGGCCTGTCGTTGGCCACCAAGGCTGTATTCGTGGGTCTTACGGCCTTCGGCATGGCCTCGATGTGGGGCGCCATTGCCGCCGATGTCGGCGTGTCACTGTTGGTGGTGATGAATGCGCTGAGGCTTCTCAAAAGCAAGGCGGATAGCGGCACACCATCGGGTGGAACGCCCGCCAGTAAGCCCGTTTCAAAAGGGGTGCTGGCCCATGGTAATTGAGTTAACAGAACCCGGCATGGAGCCAAGAAGAAACATGAAATCACAGCCCCCCACTATGCTTTGCCCTGTCTGCAATGTGACGTTAACGATGTCTAATCGACAGGATGTCGAGATCGATTATTGCCCGCAATGCCGGGGCGTCTGGCTGGACCGTGGCGAACTGGATAAAATCATCGAGCGCAGTACCGCCGAAGCACCACCGCCACAACGAGAACCCGATCCGAGTGATCGCCGGTATGAAGACCACAATCGCGGTCGCGGCGGGCATCACGGCAGCCGTAGTAAACATGGCGGCGGCGGCCATGGTGGTGGCTACAGCAAGCACGGCTCTCGTCGTAAGTCGTGGCTGCATGAGCTATTTGATTGAGTGATCCGAGCGCTGTCTGGAGTTTTCTCACAATCCGTGATCCAACTGTGGGAAATTCATAGTGCCGGATAGCGTTACGGCTTTTTGGCCGCGTTGCGGCCTCCCTGATACCTGATCCCTATCGCTGATACGAGGAATGAATTATGCCGCACGATGACGGCCATACACATATCGACCCCGCCTCGGGCGACCGGCGGGTGGCAATCGCGATTTGGGCGAATGGCATTTTGACCGTGGCGCAGATCGTTGGCGGGATATTCGCGGGTTCGCTGGCGCTGATCGCCGACGCGATCCACAATTTCTCGGACATGGCCGCACTGGTCATCGCCTTCGGTGCCCGCAAAATCTCGCGCAGGCCGGCCGACGGGCGGATGACTTTCGGCTATCAGCGGATCGAGATCGTTGCTGCGCTGATCAATTACACCACGCTGATAATAATCGGGCTTTACTTGATCTATGAGGGGGCCGCACGGATGATCGACCCGCCCGAGGTTCTGGGCTGGTGGGTGGTGATCCTGGGTGGTGTGGCGCTGGTCGTCGATACACTCACGGCCATGCTGACCTATTCGATGCAGAAGGGCAGCGTGAACATTCGCGCTCTTTTCCTGCACAACCTGTCCGATGCGCTGTCATCGGTCGCGGTGATCGTGGGCGGAACACTAATTTTGCTATACGATATCCGCTGGATCGATCCGGCGATCACCATCGGTATCGCCCTTTACATCCTTTACCTTGCTTTTAGCGAGATCGGTGGCACCATCCGCCTGCTGATGCTGGCCAGCCCGCCGCAGATCGAAAACGAGGCGCTGATTGCGGCGGTTCAGGGCGTTCAGGGCGTCGAAGACATGCACTGGGTTCATTTCTGGCAAGTCGACGAGCAACGGATTTCTGTGGATGCCCATATCGTTGTCGCGCGCGACCACTGGGACCGGCTGGAGGCAATCAAGTCCGACATCAAGGGGCTGCTGGCGTCGGAATTCGGCATCAACCACTCGATCCTGGAATTGGAGCATCCAGATCATGCGCATCGGAACGCGGCGGTATTTGGTGACGGGTAAGGGCGACAAGTCGCCGCCTTGCCCAGATCGAATTTCAGATTGCCACGCTCGTGGGTTGGCGGCTGTCCACTCAGTCTTGGCGGCGCGATTTGCGCGACATAGGAAATTCCGACAGCAGTAAAAGGCCAACGCCGCCTACAATGGCCACATCTGCCAGATTGAACGTTGGCCAGTGCCAAGCGCCGACATAAACATCCAGAAAATCCGTCACCGCGCCGAAACGCAGCCGATCAACCACATTCCCAAGCGCGCCGCCAATGACGGCCCCATATCCAACAATCTCGAACCGGGTTTGCGCCCGTACCAACATGACGACAAGCCAGACGATAATACCAAGCCCAAGCAACGTTAACACCCACCAAGGGACATCACGCAACATGCCGAAACTCACCCCGTCATTGCGCAGGAAAGTTAAGTTGAAGCCCGAAAATATAGGTACACCGCCAGTCAATGTGTCGCTATAGGCGTTTGCTACTGCTTTGGTGATCAGATCGGCCAAGAACGCGACAGCAACGGTTGAGGCGCCCAAAAATTTCACAGAGATCATTTTGCAGGGCCATCAGCGTCAAGTGCAAGGATTGGCACATCGACCGTTAGATCGTCGCCATCGTAAAATTCCAGTCGAAGTGGCAAAATTTCGCCTTCAATCAGGGGTTTTTCCACATCGATCAACATCACATGCAAACCACCGGGTTCAAAAGAAATTGTACTGCCTGGTTTAATCCGCTGTTCTGGTTTGGCGCTCATCCGGGCGATCCCATTCAAATCGATCGTTGTTTGATGCAGGGTTTCGATCGATGCGCGGTCTGTCCGCACGCCGATAAGGTCAATCTGGGCTTTTCCGATGTTGGATATGGTGAAATACACAGCGGCGGTTCTGTTTTCCGGCGTCGTGGCGCGGGTCCACGCCGCTTGCACGGTCACATCACCCATCACTGCCTCTTGCTGAGACAGTGCCACAAACGGCCACAGCATGGCGTTTAGGATCAGGGCGCCGGGCATAATCCAGCTTTTCATCGTCGTTTCTCTTTCATGCAAAATTTCACGGTTTCTTTTGAAACCTACATTTGAGTCTCGTACAAGTTCTAGTGACTAGAGGTTCAAGTGAATTTTGCGACCCAAATTATACAGGCCATATTTTGCCTGTTCTTGGGTGTTCATTCCAGCGAAGTACCCGCGAAAAGCCTGTTTTACGCATGAAGCGAAAGCGCCGGTACCATCCTGAATGATCAGGTAGACTGCATAGCTGCAATTTGCCTAAATTACCGGTGCAATTATGTAAAAGCCGCTTTGTTTATATCGCTCAATTCCACTCAACCCAGCAATCGCTTCTTAAGGTCGGCGAGGATTTCTTCGGCAGGCGTGCCAAAGCTAAAAACCTTTACAAATTCCGCCTCTGGATCAAAAAGGAAAAGCTGGGAAGTATGGCTCATGGTGTATCCTTTCTGTGCCGCGGCCTCGTTTAGTTTTTCGTAGTAAACGAAAAAAGTCGCTGCGGTTTTTTCTATCTGTTCGGGCGTACCGGTCAGGCCGATGATACCGGCATCAAAAAGCGGAACAAAATCCGCCAATACTGTTGGTGTGTCCTGTTCTGGATCGACCGAAATGAATAGTGGTTGTACATTGGTCGCGTCTTCGCCAAGACCGTCCATCACTGTGGCAACCTCGGATAGCGTGGTTGGGCAAACATCGGGGCAATTGGTAAAGCCGAAAAATACAAGCAGCCACTTGCCGGCAAAATCTTCGTCCTGTCTGAGCATCCCCAGATGATCTGTCAGTTCAAAATCCGCCCGAAATGGCGTTTCTGTCTGTGCTTCAGTCGATGGTTGGTGATCACCAAAGAAGGTGGCTGCAAAAAATGCCAGCGCGGCGATTCCTACGGCTGACCAGAGATATTTTTGGAGCAGAGATAATCGCATTTTCCTATTCCTCAGATTGCTGATGAAAGTTATTTCAAAGCCATAATGGCGCTAAATTCAAGAAGGAAACCATGCCGATGCCCCAGTTGTGACAGGCAAGTGAATAGGGTGAAAATGAGGTCCAAGATTTGTGAACCTCACCTTGTTGCACGCCTTGGGGTTCCGCTCATCCCAGTGAAACCACAAAGATTGCGGTACCCATGATCAGTGTGAACATCACCATTACCGTAAGCATTAACATCAATGCCAACCGACGATTGGATGCCGCCGCATTGGCACGGCTTTCGTTTCCCGAAATTGGGTAATCAGACGGGCCAGTTTTTATTTGCCCCATTGCGTACCCGCGTCGAAGCCGTTTTTTTTCGATGGCGTTCCAATCATAGACAACGATAATGATCGCGATAATCGACATCATACTGGCGGGCACCCAAAGGATGAAGCCACCGATGGATTCGTCTGTCAGTGGCATAATACCAAACAGTCGGCCCTCGATGTCATATGCCGTATAGATCACAGTGCTTTTGAAGGCGATGATTGCCCCAAGCAAAATGTTGGAAACGATTGTCGCAAACAATAGCAAAACCCGCAGCGCGTGCGGGGCGGCAGAAGGCCTGTCACGTGGAGAGAAAATCATCGCAAAGAATAAAAGGCCCGCAATAAGCATCGTCAGATGCATGGACCAGTGAATCAGTGGATCAAGCAGAGCCACATTGTGAATGGACGGAATTTGCCAAGCGTACATCGACAATACAAACAGGATAAAAGCGACCGTCGGGTGCGTCAAAAAATCATAAAAGCGCGATAAGGCGCTGTTGGTCATCAACGGTGCCGCAAAAAACCGGCGCAACACGTTTGGCAGTCCGGCAATGAACACACCCTGCGGTCTGGCCAGCATAACCAGCATGGGTCCGATCATGCGCAAAAGAAGATGCTGTATCTGGTGTGCCAGAAACAACCGTTCACCCATAGGATCCAAGGGCGATTGCAGTGACAAAAACAACGCCAGCATTCCGGCGACAAAGACGGTGTGGCGCAATCGCGCGTAGGGCCGAGACGCGGTTCGTCGTCGCCATGCGCCATGCGCATAAATCGCTAAAACCAACAAGATCGGCCCACTGATCTGGGGTGTCAGACTCCAGGCCGACCATGCCGCCTGTCCAGTCAGCCCCTCTGCTCCGTGTGCATAAACTGGACCGGCGGCCAAAACGGCCACTGTTAGGGCGCAAGTTGTCAGGATGGTGCATGCTTTTGTCATTGCTATCGTTTCTATCGGCACAGGGTTGGCAATTTGGCGGCGTTCAGGCTCAAACCCGCCACTACAGCGCATAAATCAGCGTGATTGCGGTGATCATTACCACCGCGAACATGGCCGCCGCGGACAGCGCCAGCGTTTGGCCCATACGCCGATTTTGTTCAGTAACCTTAAGGCGTAATTCATACGCCGTTTCTGGAAATTCCAACGCAGCAGCGTTGGAACCGGTCCAGGTGTGACGAGATTCCCAGTGGCGTTCTTCCGCCGCGTTCCAACCATTAAACACCAGAATGATTGCCACGATGATGATCATTGAGGAGGGCACCCAGATCGTGTAGCCGCCAAAAGTTTCGTCAACCAGCGGCGCGAAGCCCCAAGGCCGTCCGGTATTATCATATCCAGTATAGAGAACGATGGTTTTCATTGTGGTCAGTGAACCCAAAAGAATATTGGACAGGATTACGCCGACCAGTGCCAGAACGCGCAAGCTCTGGGTTGCGCCTTGGTTCGTGCCGCGCCGGTCAAACACAACGGCAAAGAATAATATGCCGGTCAAAACCATGCTTAGATGTGCCAAAAGCCCAAGCGGGGGAAATGCCAAGGCGGCGGTGTGCAACATCGGCACCTGCCACAGATAGAGCGAGGCTATAAAAAGAACAAAGCTGACACCCAAAAGAGATAAAGTGCGGCCTAAAAAAGATACCGATTTTCGGTTTCCCAGATCGTTCAATCGATGCCGCCAGCGATGCGGAAGACCGGCTCGGATAACCGGCCAAGGATAGGCCAAAGTGACAAGCATTGGCCCCAGCAGGCGGATCATCACGTGTTGAATTTGGTGGGCTGCAAACAATTGCTGACCAAGTGGCGCCACAGGTGTATCAAAGGCCAGAACCAAAAGAAGAACTCCAACCGCAAATAGATAATGCCGAACAGGCCCGACACGCTCGCGCACCAATCTCGGACGTGATGCCCCGCGTATATACAGCCACGTCAGCCCGACGAGCGACGCCAGAACAACCGGTGAGAGTGCCGGACCGAAAGGGTCAAAATTTACCGCGCTCACGGTGCCTCCTGAAAGGAATTCTTAGGATTGCAGAAAGCACCCTTCGCCACACAAGATTGCCAGTCGGTGCCGAAGGGTAGCGAGACGCCTATCCAGTTTGCAAACCGCCGAGATCGAATTTTGTCCAGCGGTTTGCATTGGCAGGCTCAGTTGCCCAGATATGAAGCATAAATCTCGGTGCTGCCGTCCAGATTAACCAGTGTCACATCATAGGCTTCGCGTACTTCACCATATTCCATGCCCGGCGAACCGGTTGGCATGCCGGGGGTTGCGATGCCCAGGGCCGCCGGACGTTCGTTCAATATGCGGGTGATTTCGCTGGCGGGCACGTGGCCTTCAACAGTGTATCCATCCACTTTCGCCGTGTGGCAGGCCCACAAATCTTCTGCAATTCCCGATGCTTCTTTGGCCGCATAAAGTGCGTCGCCTGAGACGTTTTGCACCTCTACGATGAAGCCTGCCTCTTGCATACGCACCACCCAGCCGCCGCAACAGCCACACGAGGCCTGTTTCAACACTTCGATTTTTGGCGCCGCGCCTTGCGCACTGACCATAGTTGCCGCGCCGAGTAGCATTCCCGCCGCCAATAAAATTTTCATTTTGTCACTCTCCTGTTTTCATCCGGCAGGGTTTGTTCTGCCTAGTTGAATACCTTTTACAACCTCATGTAACTAGAGGTTCAAGCATGCAAACCTTCCTGCGCTGGAATGCCGCACAAAACGTGAATTTGTTTGCAGAGCTTGGCCTTTGCTCAATCGCCGACAATCCTGCTTTACGATCCAAACGCGAATTCTGTGATCAGGCCCCGATCTCGTCGTGATCTGTCAGACACGCCGAATGATCTCGCAACACTTCCAAGACTTTGCACTCGGCAACACTGTCGCCCTCGCATTCCACGACCATGCGCTTTAACTCTTTTTTCAGGGCCTGAAGACGTTTGATCCGCTGATCGACTTGCTTCAATTGGCGACGCGCAATTGAATCCGCATCAGCACAGGATTGCGCGGGATGGTCGGACAGATCGAGCAATTCCCGAATTGATTCGAGAGAAAAACCTAGCTGCCTAGAGTGGCGAATGAACGCCAGCCGATCGAGGTCTTTCTCAAAATACCGACGTTGTCCGCCCGCCGTCCGGCCCGCTTCGTTCATCAATCCTATCTGCTCATAATAGCGGATCGTCTGAACTTTCGTTCCAGTCTTTCGGGACAATGTTCCTATTGCAAGCATGATGCGGCCTCCTCATCTGTACAGTGACTATAGAGTTTAGGGGCGCCGCGGGACATATTCAACCATGCCGCACCTTTTCCTGCCTGGCCAATGTAGCATCTTCAATTTATCGAGCTTGCGATTGACGTTGCAAGCCAAGGAACAGCCAGAACAAGGCTCAATACAATCAATTGCAGAAATACAATCGGCACAGCGCCGCGGTAGATGTCGCTCATGGTTACTTCGGGCGGTGCCGAGCCTCGCAAGAAGAATAAGGCGAAACCGAAAGGCGGTGTCACAAATGACGTTTGCAATACCAGCGCAAAAAGCGTTGCAAACCAGACTTTTACCAACAATGGATCCCCAACATGCGCAGAAAAATCAAGCTCCACCAAAATGGGCATGAAAATCGGAAGCGAAATAACGACGATTTCCAACCAGTCGATGATGAAACCAAGAACGAATACAACAAAAAGAACAAAAATCAACGTCCCCCACGCGCCAAGATTCATCGCAATGAGGAAATTTTCGACCATTTGATCTCCGTCAAGAACCCTGAAGACCAGAGTGAACGCGTTTGCTGCGATGATGATCAGGAACACCATGGCGACAATTGTCGCTGTTTCGACACAGATTTCCTTCAGCAGGTTCAGACTGACGGGGCGCGTTGCGACCATCAGGAGAAAGGCGGCGAACGCCCCAATTGAACCTGATTGCGTTGGTGTTACCCAACCAGAAGCAATAGATACCAGAACAGAACCAACAACAACGATTGGCCCAGTCACTTTAACAATAGAAACCGCGATGCTTTCGGAAACTGGATAAACGATTTGATCGGCGGGTACCGCTTTTGCATTGATCATGAAATAAACGGCGTAGAGACCAAAAATTAGAGCAGCTGGATAAAGCACTCCTGTGAAAGTTTCGATGATGGGTAATTCGGTAAGATCAGCCAAGAAGAACAACATCACAGCAGGTGGCAGAATGATGCCCAAAGTTCCAGCAGCGGCGACCGCACTTGTGGCTACTTTTGGGCTATAGCCTTGTTTAAGGAGTGCGGGCAGGGTTGCAATCGTAAGTGTTCCAACAGCTGCCCCGATTAATCCAGCGGAGGGTGCAATAAGGATACCAACGACCAAAACTGTTATTGGCAAACTTCCAGGAAGCCATCGAAAAGCGCGGGATATCACCGACATAAAGCTTTCGATCTGTCCGCTTCGAGCGAGAATCACCCCCATCAGGATGAGCGGAACCACTGCGGAAAAAACCAGGCTCTCGGCTAGCATCGAATAGGAGCGCAGTGCAAAAAGCTGAAGTTTGGCGACCGACATTAGATCGGCAAAAATTGCAATCATCGAAAAAAGTGACGTCACGCCGACAAGCACAAATCCGACCGGATAGCCGGAAAACAGGAATAACATCAGCGTGATGATCATGAAAAGCGGGAGAAGATCAATCATGATGCTTTGGTCCGTCGGGTTTCCAAGATGAAATTGATGTTCCGTTTTGTAATGATCATGCCTGCAAACAGTAGAAAAAGACCCCCCAACGGCATCATTGCCTTGATAATCCAGCGATAAGGAAGCCCGAGCGCGGCCCGAGAGCCTTCACCAACTTGAAACGCTCGCCAAGAAAGGGCAGAGCCAAAATAGATTAGGGCTAATGAAAACGGCACCAGCGCAATTACAAACCCAATTATTTCTATATAGGATCTCGTTTTCGGAGACATACGGTCTCGGAAAACGTCAATTCTAACGTGACGGTCCGCCAACAAAACGGCACCAAATGATAAAAATACCAACGCGAAAAACAAGTGCCATTCCAGTTCCTGAAGCGGCGTTGTCGAAAATTGAATTATCCGTCGGCCGGTCAAATAGGCGAGGGACGTTAATATTTGTGCGGGAATTAACACACAAGCCACAGCTGTGCCAAAAAACCGAATGAACTTTTCCGCGCGTTCTAGCATTGATAAACCCGTGTTTTGTTGGGCGCATTCTTAAGTGCGCATGTTTCAATAACCTCACGAATTCTCATTATTCTCAACCTTTTTCCCATTAACTTATGAAATGCACCGAAGTTTTCTTTCACTTGATTTGCAGTATTCCTACTGCCTTAGCTTGGGCGCAGAAAACGCCAGCTAAGCGTTCTAAAGAAAACCTGAACGCCTATGAAAACCTGCGACCCAATTTGGTAAAGAAGCGCAGGCGCGCGAAACGAACGACCTGTTCTGTTTTCTCAGTTTCAGCATCTCTTGGTTTTGCATCGACATATCGGTATCCTCGCCGCTAATTTTTATCACTTTGAAAGCTGCAGCGATTGAAGGTTCAAGAGAAAAATCTGATTTACGTTTCACAAATCAATTGTTTGCACAAATGAGGTACTGCCCGTGACACGAAAATCCCACTGCAACTGGCGTTGCCCAACTTTCCTCGTTAGAGTATTCTAGAGTTAGGGCAAAACTGTTGTACGGAAAAATTCCAATCGCAATCTAAACCCTACCGGCCGTGCAACAGAAACTTTGGATCTTTCCATGCTAACAATTGGCGCACTTGCGCGTAGCGCAGGAAGTAAAGCTCAAACCATCAGATATTATGAACAGATCGGCTTGCTCAAACCGACACGGCGAACAACCGGTGGCCAAAGGCGATACAGTGTCGACGACATTGATCGACTTGAATTCATCCTTCACAGCCGCCAGTTCGGGTTTTCCCTTGATGCCATTCGCGAACTGCTTGACCTTTCCAACGGCTCGCTTGCATCGTGTGAACCGGCAATTATCGCCGCACAAAAGCAATTGAACGTTCTAGAGCGACACCTCATGTTGTTGCTCAGTCAGAAAAGGGCGCTGGAACAGATGGTCGTGGGATGCAAATCCGATGTTGTGGCATCCTGCAAAGTTATCCAAGGTCTCCAAGAGCGTTCCGATTGCCCATTACCCGACGAGGTCTTCGGGGGGCAAAATAATCCTTGAAGCTACAACCGGTGTAGGAATTATCCATGGGCAATGGAAAATTTTCAGGATCGAATGTTCAGAGCTGATGGTGAAATGAGGCAAATATCTCAAGATATAATTCGGGACCTTAGTCGGATGGTTTCGGGTCATTTTTATGGAAATGGCGCCAATAAACCCTTTAAAAATTCGCCCGCGCCGGAAATCCTAAATGCAAAACTGGGCCTTGCAAATGACCCCTGATGGCCCCGGCATACGCACAGCAAGTTTCCTGGAACGTGTGATCAACAGCATATCGATTGTGGCTGCTTGGGGAACTGTGGTTCCTATTGCGCTTTTCAGCGTCATTCAAATTCTTGACAGAAAACTCAAAATTGGCGTTTCTTTACTGCTCCCGGATATGTCGACCGCGCTTTTGTTTGTCATGTGCTTCATGCTGTTCGGTTTTACATATCTGCGAGACGGCCATGTCAGGGTTGATGTCTTTCGCCGACATTGGTCGCATCGGACACAGGCGAAAATTGAACTGGGTGGTTGCCTGTTGATCCTGATACCTCTCAGTTGGGTACTCAGCCTTTACGGCTGGGATGGTTTGATGCGTACCACAAAATATGCGGATGCTGATGTGTGGTTGTCGCGATCCGCCGGCGTTGCTGGCCCCATACTTCTTGGGCTGTCTGGCGTTGTTGTTATTATCCGCAACATCGCCTTTCTGCAGGGGGCACATAAAGCCGCAGCCCCCTTAGATCAAAACGGAAATATAACGTCATGATAGAACTCGTCACGGTCGGAATGTTGCTGATAATGGCTGGCGGCGTTTTTTCCGGTTTTCCGGTCGCTCTGGTTCTAACGGGCACTGGCATACTTGGTTTTTTCGCGGCCGCTATGATGGGCCTCACTGATTTTCAGCATTTGGGCCTTTATTATTTGCGGGTCAGGGGCACTTTGACCAACGAGGGCGTACAGTTCACCAGCGTGCCTTTGTTGATACTTTTGGGGATGGTCCTTAACGGAAGCGGCATTGCATCGACGATTTTCCATACGCTAGGCCATATGTTGCGTGGCGTTCGGGGAAGATACGCAATCGCAACATTGCTGGTCGGCCTGATACTTGCACCGGCTGCCGGCGTGATCGGCGCGTCTGTGATCACCGTTGCCCTGGTTGCCTATCACCCGATGCTGAATGCCGGATATTCAGCACGCGCTGCGGGGGGTGCGGTTGCCGCATCCGGCGCGCTCGGCGTCATCTTTCCACCCGCGATCATGTTGTTTTTCGTCGCTAACCTTTTTCGACTGAGGATCAGCGTGATGTACATGTCCATGGTCATTCCGGTGCTGCTGCTCGTCATCTTGTTCTCGGTTTATTTTATGTCTACGATCAAGGCCAACGACACCGGAAGTACAGGCGTAGAAGAAACCGAGAAACCGCAATATTTGTCGATGTTTGCCGCACTTGCTGTGATCGCTTCAATTCCTTGGAGCATCGTTTCAGGCATCGCGACACTTTCCGAAGCCGCCGGCGTTGGCGTATTTGGGGCCTTGTTATTGGTTGTGATACGGCGGCAGTTCAGTCTGGCAATGCTGCACAATGCCGTAATGCGAACAGCGACGCTGACGGCAATGGTGTTCTTTATCGTTGTCGGCGCAACAGTATTTTCACTGAGTTTTCATCTGGTGGGTGGTCCAGATGTATTGTTTGACTGGATTACGGGTTTCAATCTTAATCGATGGCAAACGCTTGGTTTGCTTCTGGCTTTGGTTTTGGTGCTTGGGTTTGTTTTTGACTGGATGGAAATTCTTTTGGTTTTCCTGCCAATTTTCTTGCCTGTATTTCAGCAACTGGATTTCGCGGATCATGTCGGCTCAACTTATGCAGCGACAGTATGGTTAGGGGCGCTGATCGCGCTGACTTTGCAGACATCATTTCTGACACCGCCGTTCGGATATGCGTTGTTTTTTGCCAAAATGACGGCACCGTCGAGTGTCACCCTTGCCGACATCTACCGTGGTGCTATCCCGCTTGTGCTTTTAGAGATTGTTCTTCTTGTACTGGTGGTTCTGTTCCCGGCGCTGGTCATCTGGTTGCCAAAAATTGCGCTGAACTTAGCCCAGCTTGCGCCGTGACGCTGTCAGCGATACGTAAATTTCTTTTAATTTTGGAGAGCACCCCAATCGCAGCGCAATTGCCCCACGGTTTGGGGTACTTTCCTTCAAAGTATCAATGAGCGGAAAGGGAAATTGTTTTAACTCTTGCACCGTTGTTATCTAATATATCCACGAGCAACCGGTCAATATATCCGACCAAAACAAAGAGCCTGTTTGAAAATGCTTCTTGCATTTTAGTGTTATCATTCTGTCCGCGTTGTTTGATAAGATCGGTCAGGTTATCCTTAAAGCACTTCTCTGACACGGTTCGCCAACGGTTCCGTTTATGAAGCGAAAGCCCACTTTGCCCACCGTTTCTCAGAGCATCGCGTGCTGCGCTGACGTCATACGTACCGCTCCACCTTTGGCGCTCGGCCAAGGGGATCGGCCACGCTCCAAAACCTTGTAATAGTGGCAAAAGCCTTGCCCGTCCCATTACAGCAACTTCAACCGGTCACCACGCCGACCCCGGAACGCAAACACCGCCCCACTAGCGGGCTTTTGCCGCAGCACATCCTGGGCAAGTGCCGCCAGACCAGCGATCCCCTTCCTCATATCCGTCACACCGCAGGCCAAATACACGCGAACGCCATTCCCCGGACCGATCATGCTACTTCACCGCACGGATCAGCGCCGTCAGCGCGGCCGAGTCTATTGTACTGTCAAAATGCAAACAACGACCACCACGCAGGCGCAATTCGATCACTTTCGCTGGCGGTGTTTCGGCAACGGGTCGCGGCGGCACCGGAACCCCAGCCGTTACAGAAATCTTCAATAGGAAGACAAGCGCACCAGCATCGGGCGACCAAAGGCCCTTCTTCTTCAGGTCATGCCGCCAAGCGTAAATCTGTTGCCGCGTAATCTCGTGGCGCTGCGCCACTTGTGTCATAGTCGCGCCGCCGATACCAACCGAGGTGACAATCTCGAGTTTGTCCTCGTCATGCCAGAACCGCCGCCGCTCCAATCCAAGAATTTTGCCCCGCATCGCAGCCCCCCATAAGACACGTCGCTAACCACGTATCTTAGATCAAAGCTCCAGGGTCAGGCAGGCGGTGCCAATGGGGTGGTTACTGCCCTATGCTGGAGCGAGCGCTATGTTATGTCCAGAACAATTTTTAGTCGGTTCCGTTTATCCTTTTATTTTCCTGGCCTTAGCCGAATTTTTTACTAACCGAACGCTTAACCTTTGACCCTTGCCAGAGAACGTTCGATCCGAGACCCACCTCCTCCGCCACCATCCCCTTTAGGTGATTTTTCAGTATCCTATCACCGCGGTTTGCACGGCGAATGAAGTGCATATCTGGCAGCGAACCGACCGGCCAGCAATGACAGGGCACGCGGCGGATATCTGCAAGTACAAACCGGTGAAGATGAAGGCGCGTGGTGGAAACGGCGCAACCCAAAACTGTATCTAAAGCTGGGTTTCCGTTTGGCCAATGGAATAGCCGAAACCCCGGATTGTTTTTATCATTCCGCGACATCCGGCTTTTTCAAGTGTACGTCTCAGGCGCCCGATATGCACGTCAACGGTCCTTGTATCGACGTCCGTTGACAAGCCCCAGACGTTGTCCAGCAACTGATCCCGAGTATAAACCCTTTCGGGGCTTTGCATCAGGGACAGCAGCAATCTGAATTCCAAAGCACTTGTGTGAACCGGTTCACCGGCAAACGAGATTTTGTGTTTTTGGACATCCAGTTTCAATTGCCCAACCGAGATTTTTCCGTCAAAAACGCCGGTCGCGGGGCGGCGCAATGCGGCGCGAATTCTGGCGACAAGTTCCTTGATGGAATAGGGTTTGGCAACATAGTCATCTGCCCCGACATCCAGCCCCCTGATTTTGTCGCTTTCTTCGGATCGCGCGGTAAGCATGATGATCCTGACGCCGCGGGTTTCCTTGTGTCGTCTTAACTGTCGGCAAATTTCGATTCCGGAAAGTTTTGGCAGCATCCAATCCAGTAATACAAGGTCGGGCGGGTCTTCGATGGCGGCTTGCAGGCCTGTTTCGCCATCTGTGGCAATGCGCAATTCAAATCCTTGCTGGGTCAAATTATAGCGCAGCAAAGCGACCTGAGAAGGCTCGTCTTCGACAATAAGAATTCGCGGCTTAAGCTCACTCATTTTGACGTCCATTTTGTTCATTCGTGGCGCCGGCCTTTTGGCCTATTCGGTGGCCTTCAGATCGTCGCCCGTTACGATTTGATTGACATATCGGGCGATATTGACGATGTGGTCGCCGACGCGTTCCAAATTACGTGAGACCAATACAACATTCATCAATGTTGCAGCATCTCGTTTTCCATCTGACAAGGCCAGAACGGATAGCTCAAAGACCTTCCTGTTCAGGTCATCCACCTGCCGATCTTGTTCGCGCACATGGGCCGCAAGCGCAAGGTCACTTTTGTCATAGGCACGCAGTACGTCATCAATCTGTGTCTGCAGAAGGCCGCTGATCGCCGAAAGCAGGGCCTGAAATTCGGGCGGGATCGCGCCGCGCAGCATTTTTTGCGACCTTTTGGCGGCGGATTTGGCGTGATCGCCGATCCGTTCCAATTCGGTGGCGATATTAATCGGCGAAAGCGCCTCTCGCAAATCAAGTGCCATGGGTTGACGCAGCGCGATCAAACGTTCCGCATGTTTGGCAATCGACGTGTTCATGCCGTTGACCTTGCGGTCATTCTTCACCAGCGCCTCGACGCGGGCCGCGTCTGGGTTTGCCAGCATCAGCATCCCTTCACTGAGCTGGCTGGCGACCAATGTTCCCATTTTTACTACGCGGGCCTTGATTTCACCGAGATCCTTGTCAAAGCTGCTGGTAATATGCACATTTTCCATGGATTTTCCTATCCTATTCGTCCCGTGATATAGTTCTGTGTTCGCTGTTCGCGAGGGTTGGTAAATACATCCTTTGTTTCCCCGAACTCGACCAGTTGCCCCAGATGAAAAAACGCGGTTTGCTGTGAAATACGGGCGGCCTGTTGCATCGAGTGGGTAACAATCACAATGGTAAAATCTTTGCGCATATTATCAATCAGCTCTTCCACCACCGCCGTTGCAATCGGATCAAGGGCAGAACAGGGTTCGTCCATCAGGATCACTTTGGGTTCAACCGCAATTGTCCGGGCGATACACAGGCGTTGCTGTTGGCCGCCCGAAAGGCTGTTGCCCGGCTCGTTCAGGCGATCGGCAATTTCATCCCACAGCCCGGCGCTTTTCAGGCTCCATTCGACGCGATCCTGCAATTCGGTTTTGGAACTGGTCAATTTGTGAATTTTCAACCCGTAGGCGACATTTTCAAAGATCGATTTGGGAAACGGGTTTGGCTTTTGAAACACCATGCCGACCTGCGCGCGCAACGCGACCACATTGACCGATTTGTCATAAATATCCTGACCGCCGATTTTCAGTGACCCTTCAAAGCGACAGGATGAAATTTGGTCATTCATCCGGTTGATGGCGCGCAGAAAGGTGGATTTCCCACAACCAGAGGGGCCGATCAGGGCAGTGACTTTATTGGCCTCGATGTCCAGATCGACATCAAAAACGGCCTGCTTGTCGCCATAAAAAATACTTACATTTCGGGCGGAAAGGAAAGGGGAATTCATTTTTAGAACCTTTGTTCAAGTTTGCGGCGCAATAGAATAGCAACCAAGTTCATCGCCACCAGAAAGAAAAGCAGGGCCAAAATCGCCGCCGAAGTTTTTTCAGAAAACGCCCGTTCCGGGCTGTCGGCCCACAGAAATATCTGAACCGGCAACGCGGTGGCTGGCTCTAGTATCGACTTTGGAATATCCACGATAAAGGCCACCATGCCGATCATCAGCAAGGGGGCCGTGTCGCCCAGCGCCCGTGCCATGCCGATAATGGCGCCGGTCAACATGCCCGGCAAGGCCACGGGGAAAACGTGGTGAAACACCGCCTGCACCGGGGTCGCCCCCAAGGCCAGCGCGGCCTCTTTGATCGAAGGGGGCACCGATTTCAGACTGGCACGGGACGCGATGATAATCGTCGGAAGCGTCATCAGGGATAAAACCATCCCCCCGACCAAAGGCGAGGATCGCGGCAGGCCAAAATATCCAAGGAAGATAGACAGCCCGAGCAAGCCAAACACAATCGAAGGCACCGCCGCAAGATTGTTGATGTTCACTTCGACAATGTCTGAAATCCGGTTCAATGGCGCAAATTCTTCCAGATAGGTTGCCGCTGCGATGCCAATCGGGAAGGACAGCGCAAAACATACCGCCAGCGACAGGGCCGAACCAACCAGGGCGGCCAGTATGCCCGCAATTTCAGGTTCCCGGCTGTCGCCGTTTGTAAAGAACCCCCAGTTGGCCTTGGTGCGGATTTGCCCACGATCCGCAAGATCGGTGATCCAGGCAATTTCAAGGTCCGATACCTGACGCTGATCTTCGGGCAAATCAACATCCATCTGACCGCGATAATACTGGCTAAGATCGTCCGATGCGGTCAACCAGATCAAGGCGGTTTCCCCCAACAAATCCGGGTTCTTCTGGACTTGCCTTGCCAGTTCAAAACCGCCTTCGGGGCTGACAAGATTATAGAGTTTTTTCTTGTCCGCGCGCTTTGACACCTCTGGAAACTGCGAACGCAGCCCGGTTTTGACAATCGATCCAAACCGCGTATTTTCAATAGCCTGCCCATCGACACGGCTCAGATCAACGGAAACCGCAATCTGCACCGATTGCGTGGCGCCAATGGCCCCCCAGATGATCGTCACCATCATCCAGCCAAGGAAAGCCAGCGACAACAATATCGCCAAGCGTCCGGTCCATTGAAACCGTTTTTCGGCGCGAGTTCGAACGCTCAGGTCAAATCCAGCGTGTTTTGAAAAATCAATCATAGTGTTCTCGATATTTGCGCACGATTATTTGTGCGGCCACATTCAGGCAAAGCGTGAGGATGAATAAAAGCAGACCAAGGGCAAAAGCCGACAGGGTTTTTGCACTGTCAAATTCCTGATCACCCGTCAGCAAAGCGACGATTTGCGCGGTAACGGTTGTGACGGCTTGCAAGGGATTAAGGGTCAGGTTCGCCGCCAGACCCGCCGCCATCACAACAATCATGGTTTCCCCGATGGCGCGGGATGTTGCCAGCAGCAAAGCGCCGGAAATGCCCGGCAATGCGGCGGGCAGGATGATTTTGCGCACGGTTTCGGATTGTGTCGCCCCAAGCCCAAAGGACGCGTCGCGCAGGGATTGCGGCACCGCATTGATTACATCATCAGACAGCGATGAAATCAGCGGCACAATCATGATCCCCATGACAACTCCGGCGGCCAGCGCGCTTTCGGAAGCGATCTCAAGACCGAATTGTCCCCCCGTCATGCGGATAAAGGGCGCGACCGTCAAAGCGGCGAAAAAGCCGTAAACAACGGTTGGAATGCCCGCCAGAATTTCCAGCGACGGTTTGATCCAGTCCCGCGCCCGGTTAGAGGCGTATTCAGACAGATATACCGCCGATGCAAGGCCCAACGGGGTGGCGACCAGCATGGCAATGGCACTGATAAGAAGCGTGCCGTTGATCAGGGGTATCGCCCCGAAACTGCCTTCGGCGCCTACTTGGTCCGCTCGAATTGCAGTTTGCGGTGACCAGTCAAGGCCAAACAAAAACTCTGACAGCGGTACTTTGTTCAGGAACAGAATGGTTTCCGAAACCAACGACAAGACGATGCCAAACGTCACAATTATGGCCACGCCAGCCGAGAATGCCAAAACCCCTACGATCAGCCGGTCTATCCACAAGGGGCGTGCGATATGGTGAAGATCGATTTTGTTGTCTGTCAGTGTGGTATTTGCCATGACATGCCCAATTCCGCGTGAAATAGGGGCCGGGTTCACCCTTGATCCCGGCCCAAATGTTTTACATGTCAAGAAGTTCAAGACCGTTGATTTTTGCCGACCAGTCCTGGCGAATATCCTCTCCAAGCGGGATCAGGCCTTTGTCGGCAAGATAGCCGTCTTCGCCCCAGGTATCCTCGTTTGTGAATTCGGCCAGATAGGCTTGGATGCCGGGAATCAAGCCGATATGCGCCTTTTTGACGTAGAAATAGAGCGAGCGGGCGATCGGATAATTACCATCGGCGATCTGCTCGAATTCGGGGGCAACGCCATTCACCATCGCGCCCTGAACCTTGTCGCTGTTTTGCTCAAGGAAGCTATAGCCAAATACCCCGAAAGCATTTGGATTGGCTTGCAGTTTTTGAACGACCAGATTGTCGTTTTCACCGGCTTCGATATAGGCACCATCCGTGCGAATTGTGTGGCACAGCGCTTTGTAGGCGCTTTCGTCGCTTTGCTTCATCGCCTTGATCCAGTCAAAGCTTTTGCATCCCCCCTCGAGCGCCAGTTCGGCAAAGGCATCGCGGGTCCCCGAGGTTGGCGGCGGTCCCATGACTTCGATTTTGATGGCGGGCAGGGCTGGGTTGATGTCCGACCACATTGTATAGGGGTTTGGCCGCGTACCGCCGGAACCGTCTGGAACATTTTTGGCCAGTGCCAAGAATATTTCACGGCTGGTCACCTCTATCGGCTGTGCCTGACGAGAGTTGGCCAAAACGATGCCATCAAACCCGATCATCGCCTCGATGATCTCGGTCACCCCATTGGCATTGCATTTTTCGATTTCTGACGCTTTGATCCGGCGCGATGCATTTGTAATATCCGGGTAGGATGCGCCAACGCCGCTACAAAATAGTTTCAGGCCGCCACCTGAACCTGTGCTTTCGACAACGGGTGTTTTGAATTCGGTGGATTTGCCAAACCGTTCTGCAACTGTCGTCGAGAACGGGAAAACGGTCGATGATCCGACAATATTGATTTGTTCGCGCGCCTGTGCGGGCAAAACAAAGGCCAGTACAGCAACCGCAGCGGCGGCAATGGACATGTGGTGAACAGACATGAGTGTTCGTCTCCTATGATTTCAAAGTTGTTCCATTGGGAACAACCGCTCATTCGCTGGCGAATGAATCAGGAGTACGACAGCCATGTAACAGTTTGATGACAGTCAGCGCCTTTCTGGCGTCTTGGGCACCGGCAGATAAATTTGAAATTCAGAACCCTCACCCAGCACACTATCGATCACCAATTTGCCGCGGTGACGCTTGAGGACATGCTTTACGATTGCCAAGCCAAGCCCGGTGCCCCCGGCGTCACGCGACCGGCTTTTGTCAATCCGGTAAAACCGCTGGGTCAACCGAGGAATTTCCTCGGGAAGGATGCCTTCGCTTTGGTCTTTCACCGATATCACAACCGCATCTGTGCCCAATGGGTTCGGGTTGCCTGACCGCCGCGCGGACATAAATATTTCGCTGCCTTCGTTGCTGTAATTTACCGCGTTTTCCACGAGGTTGATGAATACACGCACCAGATCATCGTGGCTCCCGTAAATTTTGGGCAGTGATCTTTCACAATCGACACGCAAGGTTCTGGCTTTTTTCTGTGCGTTTGCCAAAGCTGCATCTTGGGCACCGGTGACGATCCGCGCAAGGTCGACCAGTTTTCTGGGAACGCCGCGCTCTTTCGCCTCAACCTGCGATAGCGACAACAAATCGCGCACCAAATGTGTCATCCGTTCAACTTCGTTTTGCATCAGACCCAGAAACAAATCCCGCGCTTCGGGATCGTTTCTGGCGGCGCCTTGCAGGGTTTCGACAAATCCGGAAATAGCGGTGAGTGGCGATCTGATTTCATGCGAAACGTTCGCGACAAAATCGCTGCGCATCGATTTGGCATCCTGCGTTGAAGTGCGATCTTCAAAGGTCAGTATCAATACCGTTTCATCAAAATGGTGTTCCGGTGATACAGCCATCGCCGTCACCAAAAATTCCGCCGGAATTTCCGTCTTGGATGAAACCTTCATGGTCCGGCGATCACCGGTTTCCATCGCGTTCTCCAGCAACTTTCTGAATTTGCTCTTTTTGGAAAAATGCGCCCAAACCGGGGCACCGTTTTGGAATTCGCCAAAGGCCTCTCGCGCTAGTTTGTTGCAGGCAACGACGTTAAAAGTCGCATCCAATTGAACCAAGGGAACCGCAACCGCGTCCAGTGCATCTGTTTTGGGGTTCATGACTAGTTTTTCGACCTTTGATATTTGAGGGCGCGGTTAGCCTGAAACGCTGTTTCAGACATATATTGACAGCGGAATTTCACATCCCGAAACCGGTTTCTTTATAATTTTACCTTACATGCCCAGCAAGAGCAAACCCCGTGCATTGCATTCAAGGGGGTCAGCCGGGACAAGAACCTGTCAAGTCTGGCTTTGGATCAGGGCCAAAGCGGGGCCAGATCGGGGCCAGATCGGGGCCAGAGCGCAACACCCTATCCTTGATCATCAACGGTCTTCCATTGTCCCGCCACCGGCGCCGAGATCGCCAAAAGGTCAATCGCGCGGGCGGCGATTTGATCAATGATTTCTGCAACACTGCGTGGTTTCAAATAGAACGCAGGCACGGGGGGCAAAATGATCGCGCCCATTTCGGTGGCGGCGGTCATGTTGCGCAAATGGGCAAGCGTCAGTGGTGCTTCGCGGGTCAAAAGCACCAGTCGCCTGCGTTCCTTGAGCTGAACACTCGCGGCGCGGGTCAGCAGATTATCATCCAGACCATTGGCAATCGCCGCCAGTGAACGCATGGAACACGGCGCCACGATCATACCCGCCACCGGCACCGAACCCGAGGCGATGCTGGCCCCGATATTGTCGATGGCGTGGCGGCGCGACACCATGGCCTGTAGCATTTCCCAGGCGCCTTGCTCGCATTCTTCGGCCAGTGTGCGCTGTGCCGCTTTGCTGGTGACGAGATCGATTTCAATGCCGATTTCGGCCAGTTGTCGTGCCACCGACAGGCCCAATGCGGCCCCTGACGCGCCCGCCACCCCCAGCACAACTCGCGGCGCGGTCATCGGCTTGCCCCCGGCATCAGCCGCGATACAAGGTCGGCGGCAAAGGCGGCATCCTCGGGTGATGTGTGCATAACCTGGCCCCAATCGCGCGAGGTTTCGCTGTCGATCTTGATCGTTGCATCAATGCCCATCTTACCGGCCAATCCGGGTTGCGGCGAGGCAAAATCCAGATAGTCCATCGGTGTATTCTCCAACATCATCACATCACGGGACGGGTCCATGCGGGTGGCCAGCGCCCAAGCGATATCATCCCAGTTTTTGGGATCAATATCGGCATCAACCACGACAATCATTTTGGTATAACTAAATTGCGGCAACATCCCCCAAAGCGCCATCATCACGCGGCGTGCTTGCCCCGGATAGCGCTTGTTTATGCTGACAATCGCCATGCGATAGGAACAGGCGGCAGGCGGTAGCCAAAGATCGTGTATCTCGGGGATTTGCGCGCGAATTGTCGGCAGGGCAAGCCGGTTGAAAACCTCGCCGATGATCGCGGGTTCATCAGGCGGGCGGCCCGTATAGGTGGACAGATAAACCGGATCGCGCCGATGGGTCACGGCGGTGACCTGCATCACGGGGAACGGTTCGGCGGCGTTGTAATACCCTGTGTGATCGCCGAACGGGCCTTCGGGGGCGGTTTCGGTGGGTGATACCCAACCTTCCAATATGATTTCGGCCTCGGCGGGTACCATCAGGGGCACGGTTTTTGCCGCGACCATGCGGGGGCGGGCGTTGTTCAGCGCCCCAGAAAAGGTCAATTCCGAAACGGTTTCGGGCAGGGGCAGCGCGGCGGACAACAGCGTTGCGGGATCCGCCCCCAGAACGATGGCGACCGGCGTTTTTTCACCTTGGCGTGCCCAGCTTTGGTGATGTGCCGCGCCGCCGCGATGCGGCAACCAGCGCATGATCAGCCTGTTCCGGCCCAAAATCTGCGCGCGATAAACCCCGGCATTATAGGCCCCGATATCGCCCGCGCCGGACCCATGCGGCCGGGTTATCACCACCGGCCATGTGATCAGCGGCCCGGCATCACCGGGCCAGTGGGTTTGAATGGGCAGGCTGCTTAAATCCACCTCGGCCGCCGTCAAAACGATTTGCTGAACCGGCGCCGATTTGACGATTTTGGGGCGCGTGGCCAAAGCCGCCTTCAGCATTGGCCAGCGCGACAGCGCATCGCGCAAGCCATCGGGCGGCGTTGGTGTTCTGAGCGCGGCAAGAAATGCCCCCAGTTCATCCAGCTTATCCAGCGTGATCCCAAGCCCTGCCGCGACACGCTCGGTCGTGCCAAACAGGTTGACCACGGCAGGAATTTCCGAGGCCGCGCCAGTGTCCAGCACCGGCTGGTCAAATCGCAGAACCGGGCCGCCGTGTTCCAGAACATTTCGATGCACGGCGGTCATCTGGTGGCGCACGGAAACCGGTTCTGCAATGGATTGCATCTGGCCGGTTTGGGCGCACCACTCAAGAAAGGCGCGCAAGCTGGGATAAGAGGGCAAAACGCGCATTGGTTTTCCTGATTGTTGGCTCATCGGCGCCTATCAGCAAAGATGCACACAAAAATTGACGATCGTCAATTTGCGGCAACAGACAATGTTTTAAGCAAGCCCGAGCAAAGAACAACCGCCGCAGGCAAAGGAAAACTGCATGACCCGCACCCCCGTGCAGATACCGCGTTTTCCGGCGGTGCTTGGCTATCCGTTGCGGATACTGCCGCTTGCGCCCTTGTCGGCATCCTTGACGGCGTATTCGCGACGGATAGCCCGGCAACACCCCGGCCTGTTCCGCCGGCTTGGTGCCTATGATCACACCGATTTTGTGCTTGATCCCACCGACCTGCCATTTGTGGTTTGCCTGAACCCCAATGGCGGCGTGCCGCGTGTGGTTTTGGCGCGTGGGGCCAGCGAGGAGGCGACGCGCATTGCAGGCCCGCTTGCGGCATTGCTGGGCTTGGTTCACGGGGCCTATGATGGGGATGCGTTGTTTTTCTCCCGCGACTTGATGATCGAGGGCGACACATCGGCGGTGCTGGCGTTGCGCAATGCGATTGATGACGCCGAGCTTAACCTTGCGCAGGAATTCACCGATATGTCCGGGCCTTTGAAACGTCCGCTGATGCGGGTGGTGGCCCTGTTGGAACGCCGCAGCGGGGTCAGCCTGACCCGCCCAGAGGAGGCCGAGGCATGGTGATGGAAATCGTATGCCCGGCGGGCACACCGGCGGCCTTGCGCACCGCGGTCAAGGCTGGGGCGCATACGATTTATTGCGGCTTTGCCGATGAAACGAATGCGCGTAATTTTCCCGGCCTGAATTTTGACCGCACCGAGATGCGCGAAGGCGTGGCTTTTGCCCATGCGCAGGGTGTCAAGGTACTGATTGCGATCAATACTTTTCCGCGCGCTGGCAATGAGGCGATCTGGCACCGTGCGGTATCTGACGCCGAAAGTTGCGGCGCGGATGCGGTCATTCTGGCCGATATCGGGCTGCTTGCTTATGCGGCGGCCAACCATCCGAATTTGCGCCGTCACCTGTCGGTTCAGGCGGCGGCGGCCAATGCCGATATGATCAATTTTTATGCCGGGGCCTTTGGGGTGAAACGCGTGGTATTGCCGCGTGTTCTGTCAGTGCCTGAAATTGCCGCGATCAATGCGGAAACCGAGGTCGAGACCGAGGTTTTTGTTTTTGGCGGGCTGTGCGTGATGGCCGAGGGCCGCTGTTCGCTGTCGTCCTATGCCACCGGCCTTTCGCCCAATATGAACGGCGTCTGTTCGCCCGCCAGCCATGTGAAATACCTTGAGGTTGACGGGGTGCTGGATGCGCGCCTTGGCGGCTATACGATCCACCGCGTCGCCCAAGACGACGCGGCCCCCTATCCAACGCTGTGCAAGGGATGTTTTGGCGCGGGTGACAAAACAGGGCATTTGTTTGAAGACCCCGTCAGCCTGAACGCCGAGCGGTTGATCCCACAGTTACAAAAGGCAGGCGTGCGGGCGCTGAAAATCGAGGGGCGGCAGCGGTCGCGATCTTATGTCGCGCAGGTCGTGCGGAATTTTCGCGCCGCCGTGGATGCGCTGGATGCTGGCAAACCCTTGCCCGAAGGCATGTTGACGCGGCTGTCCGAAGGGCAGGCGGTGACTGCTGGTGCGTATAAAAAGACATGGAGATAACAGCATGAAACTGACAGTCGGGCCAAATCAGTTTTTCTGGTCGCCGGAGCGCTGGACCTCGTTTCATAACGATCTGGCAAACGCGCCGGTCGACCGTGTTGTATTGGGTGAACTGGTTTGTTCAAAACGTTTGCCGTTTTATCAAAACCTCATTCCCGACGCCATCGCAACGCTGCTGGCGGCGGGCAAGGGGGTCGCCCTGACCAGTCTTGCGTTGGTCACGCTGAAACGCGAACGCAAGCTGACAGCTGAGCTGGTCGAGATGGGGGTGGAGGTTGAAATCAATGACCTGACCGCCTTGGCCTATCTGCCCAAAAGCAGCAAATTTTCGGTGGGCCCGCTGGTCAATGTTTATAACGAGGGCACCATTGCCTGGCTTGCGTCGCGCGGGGCAACACGTATTTGCCTGCCACCGGAATTGCCGATTGCGGCGGTGCAAACGCTGGCGACGGCGGCAGCAGATTTGGGCGTCACGATCGAGGTTTGGGGGCATGGGCGTTTGCCGCTGGCCATTTCCGGGCGCTGTTATCACGCGCGTTTGCACGGTCGCACCAAGGATAATTGCCAGTTTGCCTGCGAAGATGACCCGGACGGGCTGGACATCAGCACGCTTGACGGCCAGCCGTTTCTGGCCATGAACGGCGTGCAGACATTGTCCGACAGCTATGCTTGTGTGGTTTATCAGGCCGACGCGCTTGCAAGGGCCGGTGTCGCGGCCCTGCGCCTGTCGCCGCAATCAACCGGATTTGACAGCCTGTGTCAGGTCTATCGCCAGTTGCTGGATGGCACCTGCGACGCGGCACATGCCGCAGATGCAATCGGCCGCATTGACGGCGCCGTCCGCTTGTCCGATGGTTTCCTGACCGGTGCGCGGGGGGTGGATTGGTCCGCAGGCACCACAGAGCCCGCGCAAGTTTAAACAAGAACAGGAATGGCCGTTGAAAATAGCATGTGTCACAGCGCCGGAACGCGGCGGAACCGATCAGTTGTTGGCCGATCTGGCCGCACATATGCAGGCCAAGGGCAAGCGACTTGCGGGGATTGTCAAGGATTTGGGCCATATTACCGAATTTGAAAATGGTTGTGACATGAAGGTGCGGGTTCTGCCGGATGGCCCGGTGATCAAGATCACGCAGGACCTTGGCAAAGGCTCGGATGCCTGTCGGCTTGATCCCGGCGCATTGGTCAGGGCGGTTGCCTGCGTTCAGGGCGGCACATTTGACAATGTCGATCTGTTTGTTCTCAATAAATTTGGCCCCGAAGAGGCCGCGGGCCGCGGTTTTTGTAGCGTGATCGGCACCGCGCTGGAACACGACATCCCGGTGCTTGTGGGTCTGGGCGGCGCAAGCAAGGCGGCGTTTGCGACCTTTACTGATGGTCTGGCCCTAACGCTGTCGCCCGACATTCCGGCGATCCTTGCCTGGCTTGAGGGCGACGCGACCTAGGCAATTAATTTGCCAGACGCGCCGCCCTTTTGTGCCTTAGCTGGCACCCTTTGGATTAGGTAAGTTGCCGGTTTTGTAGTCATTCCAATCGACGATTTCAGGGTAAAATTGCTTGCGCCACGCGCGGACACGCGGATTGAAAATCCGCCGCCAAACCGGTGGAAACATCGCCAAGCCGGTCATCGGCGGATAGCCGGTGGGCAACATCGGCACCTGGGTTTCATCATAGAGTTGTAACAAGGGGAACCGCCGCATCGGATGGATATGATGATCGGCGTGGCGTTGCAGGTTGATCAGCAAAAGCCCGGAAACCCGGTGCGCGGAATCCCATGAATGATGTGGTCTCACCGGCTCATATTTACCGTCCCCCAGATGTTTGCGGGTCAGGCCGTAATGTTCGACATAATTGGTCAGCTCGAGCTGCCAAATCGCGACAATCGCCTGAAAGGCAAAAAGACCGAGCGCGATCCAACCGCCAATGGCATAGGCCAGCGCAAGGAACGCCAGTTGCAGCGCGAGATATTTCCAGATCGGATTGGACGGATGCCAGGCGCTGCGTTTGCGCCGCGCAAGCATCGCCTTTTCGGCCCGCCATGCCGACCCGAAACCGGTGGCAAGAATGCGAAAAAATGCATGGTGAAAGCCTTCGTTATACCGCGCCGTCACGGTATCGCGCGGCGTGCCGACATAGGGGTGATGCACCAACAAATGTTCGGTGCGGAAATGACCATAAAGCACCTGCGCCAACAGCAGATCACCCAAACCGCGTTCAAACCGGTTTGGTTTGTGAATCAACTCGTGCGCATAAACGATGCCAACCGTGCCGGTGGTGACACCGATGCCAAACATGATGCCGAGTACTTCGACCGTCGAATGTTGTGCCACATTGCTCAGGTACCAAAGTGTGCCAAAAACCAGCGTGAACTGGATCGGAAACCAGATGTATGTCAGGGCGCGGAACCAGAACAAATCCGCAGTTGGCGTATCAGGATCGGGATTGCGCAAATCCTTGCCCATGACAAGATCAAGCAACGGCATCAGAACCCAGCCGTAAAACGGGATCAACAGGATCGTCCAGCCGCCCTGAACCACCGCCAGCGCCACCAAAGGGGCAAACGTCACCGTCATCCAGTAGGGCCAGGCGCGAAGCCTGCCTTGATCCGTCTTTTTCACCGTTTTTTCTGTCATTGTGTCGTCTCCATTTTGGAATTGTTTGGTCGCGGGGTCAGGCGCAGGCGGATGCCATTGCCCGACCGCACGGTCAGATGGGCCACGGGCACAGGAATGTCGCCGTCAATGGTCGTAAAGCGAAAGGCCCGAACCAGCATCGACAATAAAAGCGGCCCCTCTGCCATGGCAAAAGCCGAACCCGGACAGACACGCGGGCCTGCGGAAAACGGAATATAGGCGCGGCGCAGGCATTCCTTGCCGTTGGGGGTGTCAAAGCGGGCCGGGTCAAATTCATCCGGGCGTTCCCAAAGTCGTTCATGGCGGTGCAGGTGCCAGGGGCTCAGGATGACCTGTGCGCCGGGTTTTATGTCGCGATTGCGAAACCGTGCCGGGCAGGCCGCTTGACGCACATACATCGGCACCGGCGGGTAAAGCCGCATGGATTCGCGAAACACCGCCCGCGAATGGCGCAACTTGGACAGGGTCGAGAAATATATCTTATCAGGCTCGAAAGCCGCCAGTGCTTCGGTCGCTAACCGATCTTGCCACTCAGGATATTGCGCAAGTAAATACAGCGCCCAAGCCAGGGCCGCCGCCGAAGTTTCGTGTCCGGCAAGAAAGAAAATCGCCACCTGATCGATCATTTCTTCGGTTTCAAAAATCTTGCCGGTTTCAGGGTCGGGCGTTGTCATGATCTTGGTGGAAAGGTCATCGGGCGCGGTGCCGTCGATGATCGCTTGTGCCCGCTGTTGGGTCAGTTGCCCGATCAGATTGCGGATCAAGCGCGCGGTTTGTCTGGTCTTGCGCGAATGCAAGCGCGGGAACCACTTTGGCAAGGGCAGCGCGGCGGTCAAATTGGCCACTGGCTGGGCCGTTTGATGGTCCCGAAAGGCGGCAAAGGCCGTGCTGGCGATTTCATGCTCGATCGGAATGGAAAACAACGTGCGAAAGATCACGTCCATCGCAAGGTGGCTGGTCTGGGCCTCGATCTCGACCGCGCGCCCATCCGCAAAGGGTGTCAGGCGCGCGACAGCCGCTACGCCGCTGTCCCACATCGCGGGGAAGGCGGTGCGCAGGCGACCGCCCTCAAAGGCCGGATCGATAATCCGCCGTTGACGCGCCCATAAGTCACCGTTGGTTATGAAAACCGACTCGCCCAACAGCGGTTTTAGCCCAACCCGAATACGTTCGGATTTTGGAAAATCCTGCGGGCGCTGTTTTAAAACCACGTCCACCAGTTCTGGATCGTTGCACAGATACGACCGGAAAAACGGGGTTTTCATTTCGGCCATCCAAGCCCGGTAAAGATGCGCGGGCTGGGCCGACAAAATATCTTTCCTGAACAGCCGGAAATAGGCCCAAAGGGAAACCTTGCCCCGTCGCGAGGCAGGTTTTGGCGGCAGAGCTGCCGCCGCCTCGGTATTCTTATCGGGCAAGTTTTTTTTCCTTACGTGCCTTAGGCGGGCTTAATGCGCGGGTTTTGGAGAAATACACTTTGGCCGCGATGTCTGTCTTTGACGATCGTCAAACCGGGGCCGAGGTTTTGCCAGCCAATTTTGCTGCTACTATGCGCCGCAGTCGACCATTGAGGGCGCAAAATGTACTTTGACCCTGTACAGCCGATGAAGGACAGAGCCGTTAAATGCGACACCCCTGCGAAGAATGCGCGTTTTACGAGGGCAGCGTTTGGAAACCTGTGGACACCGGTTCGGTGGCCGTTCTTGCGCATGCATTCCGGCGAAAAAACCTTGATGAAGGGCAGATTCTTTTTGAGCAAGACTCGCAAAATCAAGGGGTTTACTGTGTTTCAAAGGGGCTGATTGCGCTGCGAACGCTGCATGCCGATGGCGGATCTACCCTTTTAAAACTGGCCTATCCGGGCGATATTATCGGTTTCCGCTCATTTCTGGGCAGCGGGCGGCACAAAACAGAAGCCCACGCATTGTTGCCGTCGCGGGTTTGTATTGTGGCGCATCGTGACGCGAACAAGGTCGTGCATGGCAATACGTCGGTTCTGGCAAGGTTTGCCGCGCGTTCGATCGTCGATATCGATACCTGCCATGAACGGATTATCGCGGCGGCGACAACTTCAAACAAAAAACGGCTTGCTGAACTGTTGCACAAGTTGATGGCGGCACATGGCGTGCGGGTTGGCGATTATATGCGTATGCAATTGCCGCTGTCGCGCACCGATCTGGCGGATTTGATCGGTGTTCAGCCTGAAACGATGTCACGCCTGTTCAAACGATTGCAAGAGGATGGAACCTTTGTGGTTTCAGGGCGCGACATACAGGTTTTGCTAAGCGAGCATAATCAAAAAGTATACGCCCGAACGCCGCTTTGAGCATCAGGTTTTGTGCAATGCAATTTGGCGGTGGACGACGCCTTGCCATCGGGGCAAGCCTGTACCGATGAAACTCGGTTGACGTGTTTGGCCGTTTTACCCTCATTGCAGCACAATTCACGGCGCTCTTGGCACCTGCTTTTTTGGAATAACAAAGCCATCGGTGACAGGCCGGGATATGTTTTTTTAAAAAAATCAACAATGGCTCTTGACCTTCCACTAACTGGAAGGGCCAAATGACGTATCAAGTTAACATACTTGAATCGGAAAAACCCATGAGTAGTACGAATAAATTAGCCTTTCAGGTCGAAGGAATGACCTGTGCATCCTGTGTGGGGCGTGTCGAGCGTGCCCTGAAAAAGCTGCCCGGTGTCGAATCGGCGGCGGTTAATCTGGCAACCGAAACCGCACAGGTCAGCTTTGATGATCAGGTCGATCAGGCCATTTTGGTCGGGGCCCTTGCCGAAGCCGGGTATCCGGCGGTCACCGAAGAGGTGACTTTGGCAATCGAAGGCATGACCTGTGCGTCCTGCGTGGGGCGCGTTGAACGGGCGCTGGCGGCCTCTGCCGGTGTGCAGGCGGCGGCGGTCAATCTGGCCACCGAAACCGCGACCATTCGTTTTTATCGAGGCGCAACTTCTGTTGCCGACCTGAGCGCGGTTGTTACCAAGGCCGGTTACAGTGCCAAGCTGAAGGGCGAGGCGACGGATGATGACGGTGCCCGCAAAGAGGCCGAGGCGCGCAAGCTTAAGCGTCTGACGCTGATTGCGGCGATTTTTACCGCGCCGGTGTTATCACTGGAAATGGGCAGCTATCTGTTTGAAGCGGTTGTCAACTTCAAGGAAAGCGTTCTGGGCGTGCAGAACGACCGTTATATCCAGTTCCTGTTGACCACGATCGTTCTGTTCGGGCCGGGTATTCGGTTTTACACCAAGGGTTTTCCGGCGCTTTTCAAAGGCGCGCCTGACATGAATTCGCTGGTGGCGCTGGGTACTTCTGCGGCTTGGGCCTATTCGGTGATCACGACCTTCTTTCCACAAGTTTTACCGCAAGAGGCGCGCGAAATCTATTTCGAGGCCGCCGCCGTGATCGTGACCCTGATCCTGCTGGGTCGCTATCTGGAAATGCGCGCAAAAGGGCGCACCGGCGAAGCGATCCGCAAACTGGTTGGGCTTCAGGCCAAAAGCGCGCGCATTGAACGGGGCGGCGAGGTTATCGAGGTGCAAATCGAGGAAATCGTCGTCGGCGATGTTATTCGTGTGCGCCCCGGCGAAAAAATTGCGGTTGATGGCGAAGTAACAACTGGGTCGTCTTATGTTGACGAAAGCATGATTTCGGGTGAACCGGTGCCGGTCGAAAAAACCAGCGGCAGCGAGGTTGTCGGCGGTACGGTAAATGGTACCGGTGCGCTCAGCTTTCGCGCCACCAAAGTCGGCAGCGATACCATGCTGGCGCAGATCATCCAGATGGTCGAACAGGCGCAGGGGGCCAAACTGCCAATTCAGGATCTGGTCGATAAAATCACCATGGTCTTTGTGCCTATCGTTATGGGGATCGCGGCCCTTACGGTGGCGGTCTGGTTCTTCTTTGGTCCCGATCCGGCAATAACCTTTTCGCTGGTCGCCGGGGTTTCGGTGCTGATCATTGCGTGCCCCTGTGCCATGGGTCTGGCCACGCCAACCTCGATCATGGTGGGTACCGGGCGTGCGGCTGAAATGGGCGTATTGTTCCGCAAGGGGGATGCCTTGCAAGGCCTGCAAGAGGCGCGGATCGTGGCGCTGGACAAAACCGGCACCCTGACCGAAGGCCGCCCGGCGCTGACCGACCTGACGGTTGCCAACGGGTTTGACGAAACCGAAGTGCTGCGGTTGGTGGCGGCGGTCGAGGCAACCTCGGAACACCCGATTGCCGAAGCCATCGTGCATGCCGCGACCGCCAAAGGTCTTGTTCTGGGGGCGATTGAAGACTTTGAATCGATCACTGGTTTTGGGGTCAGCGCATCCGTTGAGGGGCACAAGTTGTTGATCGGAGCCGACCGTCTGATGCTGCGCGAAGGCGTTGAACTGGGGGTTTTGGCCGATGCCGGCACCGCCTTGGGCAAAAAAGGCAAAACGCCTTTGTACGCGGCGATTGACGGCAAGGCGGCGGCGGTTATCGCCGTGACCGACCCGATCAAGCAAAGCACACCAGAAGCGATTGCCGCCCTGCACAAACTGGGCCTGACGGTGGCGATGATCACCGGCGACAACCGGGGCACTGCCGAAGTTATTGCCGCTGAACTGGGCATTGATCATGTGGTGGCCGAGGTGCTGCCCGAGGGCAAAGTCGAGGCGCTGAATCAGTTGCGCGGCGAGGGTGGCGCCAAGGTTGCCTTTGTCGGCGACGGCATCAACGATGCGCCCGCATTGGCGGCGGCGGACGTGGGCATCGCCATCGGTACCGGCACGGATGTGGCCATCGAGAGCGCCGATGTCGTGCTGATGTCTGGTGACCTTAAGGGCGTGGTAAACGCGTTTGATGTCAGCCAGCGCACCATGCGCAACATCGTTCAGAACCTGTTTTGGGCCTTTGGCTACAACACCATCCTGATCCCGGTTGCCGCCGGTGTGCTGTATCCGTTCTGGGGCATTACCCTGTCGCCAATGCTGGCGGCGGCGGCGATGGCGCTGTCCAGTACCTTCGTTCTGGCCAATGCACTGCGGCTTCGTTGGGTGAAACCGGTGATGAAAGAAACCGCACAGGCAGCGATCGCGCCGCAAGACGCGACCGCCAGCCCGGCCCCGGTTGCGGCCGAATAGAAAGGATAGCTGATGAACATCGGAGACGTTGCCGCGCTTTCGGGCCTGCCTGCAAAGACAATCCGCTATTACGAGGATATTGGATTTGTCAAACCGCTGCGCGACAACAATGGCTATCGCGCGTTCCGGGAAAAAGAGCTGCACAAGCTGACTTTTCTGGGCCGCGCCCGGACACTGGGTTTCACGATCGAAAACTGCCGCACCTTGCTGGCGCTTTATGAGGATGACAGTCGGGCCAGTTCAGACGTGAAACGCATCGCCAATATGCATCTTGAACAAATCGAGTCAAAAATTCAGGATCTAAACGCGATGCGCAACACGCTTTCGCACCTGATCCGCGAATGTGCCGGTGATCACCGGCCGGATTGCCCGATTTTGCAGGATCTTGGCCAGGTGCAAACGATGATCTGATGCTTGCGATGGGGGCAAATGCCGCCCGTCGATGGCCCAGCAAAATTATACCCGCCCTGTTTCCGGGGCGGGTATATTTTTCGCCCTTGTTCGCCCCTGCCTGTGTATTGCCCGATCAATCAGCCACGCGGCCTGCCAAAAGCGATGCCAGCGCGACGCTAGATTTTCAGGCTGAACATGGTGGCCGATGTACCGGACAGGTCAGCGAGTTTTTCAAAACCGTTTTTCTGCAAAACTTTGGCCGACGCGGGGTTGGCGATTTCAACGCCACCAAGCAGCTGTACCGGCTGGCCTTTGCGCCGAAGCCAGGCGATCAGGCCGGACAATACTTCGCTGGCATAGCCTTTTCCCCATGTGGTTTCGGCAAATAAATATCCAAGGTGAAGGCAAACCGGCGCACCGGGTTCCGAAAACCGGGCGAGGATCAGCAGACCGATCAGATCGCCGGTTTCCTTGGCGGTGATCGTCATCACCGAACTTTCGGCGGCGCGGTTGCTGATCCAGCCATCGATGGCCTGTGCATCGGGTGCAACCTGCAAGACATCGGGCAAATGACGCATGACATTCGGGGTTAAAATCCCGCCAAGATCAGCGATTAAATTTTGCCGCTTTTGCGCGTCGCTCAGCCGTGATTGCCAGCCCTGAACCGCGAGACGCCGGGTTTCAAAACCGCCTGCGCATTTGTCGGTCAACTTTCGGGGTCCGTTATGGGCAGATAGGCAAAGGCCCATTCGGTATAGCCGCCGTCACCGCGATACCAAATGACGTCGCTGGTTGCGGTTTCGTCGTGGTTCCAGCGCGGTTTTTCCCCCTGTTCATAGCCGCGCCGGATAAGATGTCTTTGGCGCTGGCTGCGACGGATATTGCGCGATACTTCTTGGCTATTCCATTTTTGCGCAACATCTGATTGAAACGCCGCGACGCGGTTGGCTTGGGCGGGGTCGGTGGCCAAATTGCGCCGCTCATCGGGGTCATCGATCAAATCAAACAGCAAGGGCGGATCATCCGCCGAGCAGATAAATTTATACCGCCCCTGCCGGATCATCAAAATCGGGGCTGTTGTGGCCTCGGCCAGATATTCCGCGTAAACCGCACGATCCGGCTGTTCTTGTTGCAAAAGAAGGGTCAAATCTGTGCCATCCAGCGGCTGAACCTCGCTGGTCCAGCCGGTGCCTGTCGCCAGCCCCATAAAGGTGGGCAGCAAATCAACCAGCGACACCGGTGTGGCAATTTGTTGCGGTGCAACACCGGGGATTTTCATCAGCAAGGGGATGCGCAACGAGGGTTCAAAAAAGTGTTTTTTGAACCACATACCGCGTTCGCCCAGCATTTCACCATGGTCCGAGGCAAAGACAATCGCGGTATTTTCAGCGCTGCCCGTGGCCTCCAACGTTTCAAGAATTTCGCCAATCATCTTGTCCAGATAACTGATTGATCCGTAATAAGCCCGCCGCGCGCGCCGGATATCTGCATCGGAAAACCGCACATCCAGCATGCCAAAATCGGCCAATAGGCGCACCGAATGCGCGTCGTGCTGATCTTGGGGCAGGGCGGGCACGTTGGGCAACGGAATGTCGATGCCTTCATAAAGGTCCCAAAATTCCTTGCGACACAGATAGGGTTCATGCGGATGGGTATAGGAAACCTGCATGAAAAACGGGCGTTTATCAGCCGACCGCGCCATATCGTACAGATGCTGAATGGCGTGATAAGTGACCAGATTGTCAAAATCGATCTGCACCGAGCGTTCGCAAATGCCCGAAATCGTCACGCTGCGGGTATCGTTGGTGTCGCGTTTGCCTTCGTGATCCCAGTTGGGTGCCCAGGAAAAATCCGCCGGATAAAGATCAGGGGTCAGCCGTTTTTCAAAGCCGTGATGCTGATCCGGCCCGATGAAATGCATCTTGCCAGACAGGGCGGTTTGATAACCTGCGGCGCGTAAATAATGCGCATAGGTCGGGATCGAGGCGGGCAGTTCGGCGGCGTTGTCATAGGCGCCGATTTTGGAACACAACTGGCCGGTAACCATAGACGCCCGCGACGGGGAACACAGCGGAAAATTGCAATAGGCATCGCTGAAAACCACGCCTTGGGCGGCGATGCGATCCAGATTGGGGGCGTGGCAAACGCCGTTTCCATAGGATTTCAACGAAGTGGCTGTCAGTTGGTCGACCTGAATGAACAGGATGTTGGGTTTTCGCATGGTGGCTCCGGCATTGGATGGGAAATCATCCTACCGAACCGGTTTTAAAACAACCCCGAAAGACATGCTTTGCGGTTAATCGAAAACCGCCGATTGCGACGACAGGGAAACCGACAGGTTCAAACTCCCCTCGTTCACCAGCCATTTTTTGAGCGTATATTGCCGCGCACCATTGGCGTGCATCGGATCACCATCGGCCAACGCACGCGCGGCGTCCATATCGGCGGCACGATATATGATCATACCTGCGGCGTTCATATTTTCACCGGTATCATCCGATACCGGCCCAGCCAGAAACAGCGCGCCCGCCGCTTCCATTTTGGCCTGATAGGCCAGATGATCGGGCAGGGTGGCTTTCACCAGATCCATGTCGCCTTTGGGCTGGGTGCTGATGACGAATAATTCCAACGCCAATGATCCGCGTTGCTTGGCTTGTTGTTTGTAGTCTGACCAAAGTGGCATGGCGTTCTCCTGATTTCCCCAAGGCTACCCTTTTCACTGGGGCTATTGTAGCGGCTAGAAAACCTCATTCAAGAAAAAAATCGATATTATTTGACGTCGGGCAAAAAAATAGGTTATTTTGAATTATGACCAGCAACCATGGATTCTCTGAATGAATCAAAATACCGATCCAAACGCTTTGCGCACCGCCGCCATGCAAGACATCCGAAACCTGCGCGGGCGCATTGACGGATTGAACGCCGATCAGCTTGATTTGATCCTGACCGGTGCCCGTTCGCATTATGCATGGACCGACAAACCGGTGCCCGATGCGATGCTGCACGAAATTTTTGACATCGCCAAAATGGGGCCAACCAGTATGAACAGCAGCCCCGCGCGGTTCACTTTTGTACGCACAGGCCCCGCCAAGGAACGACTGGCAAAATCGTTGAAACCGGCCAATGTGCCGAAAGTTGTGAACGCGCCTGTAACAGTGATTATCGCCTATGACGTGGATTTCTGGCGCGAGCTGTTGCGCCTGTTTCCGCATGACGACCGGCGCGGCCATTTTCGCGACAAACCAAAGCACGCCGAGGATACCGCCTATCGCAATTCCACCCTGCAAGGGGCCTATTTCATGATTGCGGCGCGGGCTTTGGGCTTGGACGTCGGGGCGATTTCGGGATTTGATAACACCGTCGTTGATGCCGAATTTTTCGCCGGTTCCACGCTGAAATCAAACTTTCTGTGCAATATCGGATACGCCGATGAAGCGGCCCTGTTCCAACGCTTGCCGCGATTTGATTTTGACGATGTGTGCAAAATAATCTGACAAAGGATAGCTGAAAATGGCGATCAAGATGAATTCCACTGCATTGATACGGGCCGAGGCGAACTGCCCGTCGCATTCTTTGGCCGAATTATCGGTCCGCGATCTTGTTAGTTATATTGACGAGCCGGAGGAACGCGGCGGCACCAACAAAGGGTTATCGCCGACCGAAACGGCCATCAGCGCCCTTATCGGCTGTACCAATGTCATCGGCCATAAATGCGCCAAAAAACTGGGCATTGATATTGGCAATTTGAAAATTTCCGCCAAATGCAGGTACAATCGCCGAGGCTTGCTTTTGACCGAAGAAATCGACGTTCCCTTTGAAAGAATCGACCTGACCGTGGTGGCTGACGGCCCCGCCACGACACAGGAATTGCAACTGGTCGCCGCAGACGTTGCCAAATATTGCGCTTTGGCGAAACTTTTTCGCCAAGCAGGTACCACCATCAACGAGGACTGGAAATCAGCCCGCTAACTTTATTCTGGGAGGAATATCATGAAGTTATCACGACGCATTGCCTTGGCTACAGGGCTCGCAATGGGGCTGACATCAGCCCTTGGATCCGCCACCCACGCACAAGAAACCATCAAGATGATCGCTATCGACGGCTATCCTGATCGCGCCATGTGGGTCAAAGAATTTTCCGGTTTTTTCATTCCACGGGTGAATGAAGAGCTGGCCAAAACCGGCGCCTATAACATTGAATGGCAAGAGGCATACGGCGGCCAGATCGTGAAACCCCGCGGTGTCTTGGAAGGCATCAAATTGGGTCTGGGCGACATTGGTATCGTCACCACGATTTTCCACAACTCGGCCCTGCCATCGCAAGGCATTTCGGCGGTGACACCTTTTGTATCGGCTGATGCGCGCATTGTGGCCAAGGCCGTGGACGAAATTGCCAGAGAATTCCCGCAAATGGCGGCGGAACTGGCGGCGGAAAATCAGGTTTATCTGGCCACTGGTGTTGTGCTGGACACCTATCAGGTGTTTTCCAAAACACCGATCAATTCACTGGCAGATCTAGAAGGCAAAAAAGTCGCCGGTGCCGGGTATAACCTGCGTTACCTTGAAGGTATCCCGGGTGCCGCTGGCGTTCGTGGCGGGTTGCCGAACTTCTATAACATGGTGCAAACCGGCGTTGTGGATGCGGCAATGTTGTGGCCAGAAGCGGCAAAAACCTTTAAAATTGCCGAGGTTGCCCCCTATATGTTGAAGGCGAACCTGGGCGCGGTGAATTCCAAAACCGTGACGGTGAACGCCGATGTTTGGGCCAAACTGCCGCAAGAGGTAAAAGATGTGTTGCAAATGGTCGCCGTTGAATATCGCGACCGAATTGCCGGCATCGCCATGGATCGCGCCGCGGCATCCCAGACAGCCTATGTTGATGGCGGCGGCACGATCGTTGAAATATCTGATGCCGAACGTCAGGCCTGGGCCGACAGCATGCCAAATATCGCGGTTGACTGGGCCCAAAAGCTGGACGGTGCAGGCGCGCCGGGTTCCGAAATGCTGAACGCTTATATGGCCAAGTTGAAAGCGGCGGGCGCGACCCCGTTGCGCGACTGGGCCGCAGAACTGAACTAAGCGTCAGATCGAGGATATAAAAATGATCGTCACGTTCCTTCGCAAAATCCAGTCATGGATCGTGGCGATTGCCGTTCTTGCCAACATTCTGGGCGCGCTTGTGCTGTTGGTATTGGTCGGCGTGATGAATGCCGACGTCATATCGCGCGGGGTGTTTAACGCCCCGTTTCGCGGTGTCGTCGAAGTGGTGATATTTTCGTTGGTATTGATCGTGTTCTTGCAATTGCCAGACGTGGTGCGCTCGGGTCGATTGACGCGTTCGGACGGATTTTTGATCCTGATGCGCAATCGCAGTACGCGTCTTGGCGATGCCATGACACGGCTGTTGGATGCGGTTTCATTTGTATTTATGGGGTTGATCCTGTGGACGGTAACGCCCGAGTTTTTTGACGCCTTTGAAAGCTGTTATTTCTTTACGCCGCCGGAATTTGGTACGCAGCCAACAGGGCAGTTTTGGTCCGATTTCAACACAGCCCTTGGACGGTGCGATTATTTTGGCACGCCCGGTATTTTCACCGCGCCCTGGTGGCCGGTGCGGCTGGCCATCGTTTTTGGCACTGCCTGGGCCGCCATCTTGTTGTTTTTCAAGGCCGTCTTGGCCGATGAATTGCGCCCGATGCCCCGGCCCCCGTCGACCCCGCCTGCATCGACCCCGCCCAAATCGCCCCGGAAAGGCCGCTAAATGAGCCCCGTAGAAATTGGTATGTTGTCGGTGGGCGCAATCGTTGTGCTTGTCTATATGGGGCTTTATATTCCCGTGGCCCTTGGCTTGGTGTCGTTTGTGTCGATCTGGCTGATGTCGGGTAAATCCATTCTGGCCTTTAACTTTTTGAAGGTGGCGGTGGGGGACGGGGTGACCGAATATACCTTTGCCACCATTCCGCTGTTCACCCTGATGGGCCTGTTGGTTTCAAAGGCCGGATTGGGGCGCGACATTTACGAGGTGATGAATTCGGCCTGTCGCCGGGTGATGGGTGGCATTGGCATGGCCACGGTCGGGGCAAATGCGGTTTTTGCCGCGATTACCGGCTCGTCTATTGCCTCGGCCAGCGTGTTCACCAAAATCTCGGTGCCCGAAATGATGCGCCTGCGCTATAATCCGCGTTTTGCGGTGGGCGTGGTGGCGGGATCATCGGTGTTGGGGATGATCATTCCGCCCAGCGCGATGTTGATCATCTATTCTTTTGTTTCCGAGCAATCCGTGGGCGAGATGTTTTTGGCCGGTATTGTGCCGGGGCTGATCCTGACAGCGGCCTATATTTTTGCGATTTTCCTGATGGCCCGGTTTTGGCCATCGTTTATTGGTGAAAACATCGCCGCCGAAACCAGCGCCGCCCTTGAATGGCCCACGATTATCAACAAATCCTGGCCGGTTGCCGGCTTGGTCTTTGTGGTTCTGGGCGGCATTTATACCGGCTGGTTGACCCCGGTCGAGGCCGGTGCCTCGGGGGCGTTGCTGGCCTTGTTGATCGCGATGGTCCGCCGGTCGATTTCGCGGGCTGAATTTTGGGAAACATTGGTTGAAACCGGCCACATCACCGCATCAATCCTGTTGTTGATCATGATGGCCTCGTTTTACAGCCGGATGTTGGGCTATGCCGGATTACCCAACGAGTTGGACAATCTGCTGCAATCGATGGAGCTGTCGTTTTTCCAGATCATGCTGATTTATGTGGCCCTGATGCTGGTGCTGGGCACCTTGCTGGACACCGCCTCGATCATCCTGATCGTGGTGCCCTTGTTCATCACCCTGGTCGAGGGCATGGGGCTGAGCCTTGTGTGGTTCGGCATCGTGACAGTGATTGGTGCCGAAATCGGTCTGTTGACACCGCCCTTGGGAATTTCCTGTTTTGTCATCAAGGGCACGCTGGATGACCCCAGAATTACCTTGAAGGATGTCTTTTACGGCGCGTTTCCCTTTGCCGTGATCATGCTGATGGTGCTGCTTTTGCTGATCAAATATCCCGCCCTTTCCACCGCCATTCTGAATTAGGAGTTAACGTTCATGAAAAACGTTTCCATCGATACCATCACGCAGGCTTTCCTGAATTATTGCAGCGAGGATACCGAGCCGCGCACCATGTTTGTGCTGCAAAAAATGGTCGAGCATATCCATGCGTTTACCAAAGAAACCGAACTGACCCATGCCGAATGGATGCGCGGTTTGCAGTTTTTGTATGAGGCCGGACAGATTTCAGACCCGATACGAAATGAATTTGTGCTGGCCTCTGACGTGACGGGGTTGTCATCCTTGGTTGATATGATCGGCTCGCAACATGCGGGCACATCCTCCAGCGTTTTGGGGCCATTTCACGTCACGGGCGCGCCGGAATTGCCGGTTGGCGGCGATCTGAAACGCGACAACGAGGGCGCAACCGTTGTGATCGAGGGCCATGTGAAAACCACCGATGGCACGCCGATCAAAGGGGCGGTGATCGAGCTGTGGCAAACGGCGACCAACGGGCTTTATTCAAATCAGGATGCGGCCCAGCCGGAATATAACCTGCGCTGTTCGATGACGGTGGGCGATGATGGTCGCTATGCGATCACCACGGTCAAACCCTCGCCCTATAAAATTCCCGATGACGGCCCGGTGGGGGATTTGCTGCGCGCCACCGGGCGCAACGCATGGCGACCATCGCATTTGCATTTCATCGTGGTGGCCGAGGGCTACCGGTCTTTGGTGACCGAAGTTTTTGCCAGCGATGACCCATATCTGGACACGGACGCGGTTTTTGGGGTGCGGGACGATTTGATCATGGAATACAAAAAAACCACCGATCTGGCGGCATTGCCCAACGATCTGGCGGTCGGTCGCGACGTGACCAACCCCTATTATAAGGTGGATTTCGATTTCACCCTTGTACCTGAAACAACTAGCTAACTCATTCATCCGAAGGGAATAAAAATGCGAGAGAATTATTTTGAAGACGGAAAGTGGTGGGTAAGCCCCTATAACTTTGAACCCGAGGTTCGCGGTGGTCTGGACCTGCCTGCAAAGGTGGAAATCCATGACGCCACCTTGCGGGACGGGGAACAAACACCGGGTGTGGTGTTTTCGGTGGATGACAAAATCGCCATCGCGCAAAAGCTTGATGAACTGGGCGTTGATCGCATCGAGGCGGGCATGCCCGCCGTGTCGCCGCAAGACGCCGAGGCGATTACCGAAATTTCCAAGCTTGGCCTGAATGCCAAGGTTTTCACCTTTGCCCGCGCAATGAAAAAAGACATCGACATGGCGCTGGAATGTGGTGCCGACGGCGTGGTGATCGAGGTGCCAATCGGCTATCCCAAGCTGACGACGCAATTTGGCTGGTCTTGGCGCGATGTGTTTGAAAAATCCGCACCGGTAATCAATTACGCCAAGGAAAACGGGTTGCATGCGCTGTATTTTCCTTATGATACAACCCGCGCGCGGCGCGATGATCTGGAAAATCTGTGCAAGGCGATCATGGATAATTCGCCGCCAGATTCCATCGGCATCGTCGATACCATGGGCTGTGCCACGCCCGAGGCGATCAAATATATGGTGCGTTGGGTCAAGGGTATGACCGGCTTGCCGATTGAAATTCACACCCATAATGATTTTGGCATGGGCGTGGCCACCGAATTGGCGGCGGTGACGGCGGGGGCGGAATGTGTACACAGTTGTGCCAATGGACTGGGCGAACGCACCGGTAATGCCGCGCTTGAGGAACTGATGATGGGGCTGCACCTGCTTTATGGCTATGACACGCCTTATAAGCTGGACAAAATCCCCGAACTCGGCGCGTTGATTTCCGAGCGGGCGAATATTCCGATTGCCCGCAACAAACCCGTATTGGGCCACGGCAATTTCATCCGCGAATCCGGCATTGGCATCAATTATGTGATGAACGATCCTTTGGTGATGTTTGGCACGCACCCGTCGTTGACCGGCAAGGTGGGCGAGGTCGTGCTTGGTAAAAAATCCGGCAAAGCATCGATCATTTACAAAATGGGCGAGCTGGGCATGGGGGAATTGGCTGACGATAAAATCGGCAAGATTCTGGAAGAGGTGAAAAATGCCGGCATCGTCAAACGTGACGTTCTTTCGGATGAAGAATTTGTCAATATTGTGAATGCCGTCAAGGCAAGGTAAGCAACACAAGCAGTTGGGCACAAAGGTAGGATAATTTGGGTATCGAGGCGGTTGAAACCAGTTCGGAATTGTCTGCAACACAGCGGGCCTATGTAACCTTGCGCCAGATGATCCTGACCGGTGCCCTGCCACCCGATGAAAAGCTGAAAATTGACGGGCTGCGGGCGACGCTTGGCATCGGGGCCTCGCCGATCCGCGAGGCATTAAGCCTGTTAACGTCGGATCAATTGGTGGAACGTCAGGATCAACGGGGGTTTCGCACCGCCGCCACCAGCCCGACAAATTTTCAGGAAATTCTCGCCCTGCGCTGCACGTTGGAAGAAATGGGTCTGCGCGAAAGCATCGCCAATAGAAACGAGGCCTGGGAAGAAAAACTGGTACTCTCCCACCATAAAATGACCCGCAGCGATCGCGAAATGGTAGATATCTTCGAGGCGCTGCACAAAAATTTTCACATGACCCTGATCGGCAATTGCAATTCACCCGTGTTGCTGCGGTTTTGCAGTCAACTGTATGATTTGAACATTCGGTATCGGTATATTGCGGGCAAGTCCCTGGACTATACCGGGCGCAAGGTTGGTGACGAACATCTGCAAATTTTGACCGCCGCCATCGAGGGCAACGCCGATGTTGCCTGCGCTTTGCTCAAGACCCATTACCAAAAAACCGGTGCCTTTCTAAGTACGTTGATTTAGGTCGGCACCTGTGCTGATAAACGGCAATGTATCGTTTTGGTATGCCGATATTGGCGGGTTGCCCCCACCACGTGCGCCGCTTTCGGGCAATTGCACGGCGGATGTTTGCATCATCGGCGCGGGCTTTACTGGCCTTTGGGCGGCCTATTACCTCAAACGCGCCGACCCCGGCCTGAACATCGTGATCGTGGAAAAAGAATTTGCCGGTTTCGGGGCCAGTGGTCGCAATGGCGGCTGGCTGTCGGGTGGATTTGGCTGGAACCGCGAAACCTATCTAAAACAGGCCCCAAAAGCGGCGCTTGGTGATTTTGAACGCGCGCTGAATACCACGGTGAATGAGGTGATTTCGGTGGCCGAGGCCGAGGGAATTGACGCTGACATCCGGCGCTGTGATTTGCTGAATGTCGCCTGTTCTTCGGCGCAAATGGACCGGGTGATTGCCGAACATGCCGCGGACCGCGCCTTTGGCATGGCCCCCACCGCGGGGCGGATCATTGACGCCAAAACCACAGGCGCACGGATTGATATTGCGGGCGCAAAGGGGGCCTATCTGTCGCATCATGTCGCCCGCATTCAACCGGCAAAACTGGTTCAGGGGCTGGCGCGTGTTGTCGAACGCATGGGGGTGAAAATCGTCGAAGCCACCACAGTGCAGGGTTTTTCAAAGGGTCAGGTTACCACCGACAAAGGCCATGTTTCCGCGCCGGTGATCCTGCGGGCCACCGAAGGGTTTACCGCAAATCTGAAAGGGCAGCGGCGCGAGGTTTTGCCCCTGAACAGCGCGATCATTGTGACCGAACCCCTGGATCGGGCGACATGGGATGCCATCGGTTGGCAGGAGCATGAATTGTTGTCAGATGCCAGCCACGGCTATTGTTACGCCCAACGCACCCGCGAAGGGCGCATTGCCATGGGGGGGCGCGGTGTGCCTTATCGGTATGGTTCCAAAACCGATCTGCGCGGCGAAACCCAAGGCGAAACCATCCGACAATTGCGCGAAATTTTGACGCGCCTGCTGCCCCAGACAGCACAGGCAAAGATCGATCACGCATGGTGTGGCGTGCTGGGTGTGCCGCGCGACTGGTGCGCCTCGGTTGGATTTGATCCCGAAACCGGGCTTGGCTGGGCGGGGGGCTATGTCGGGCTTGGCGTGGGCACCAGCAATCTGGCGGGGCGCACGCTGGCCGATCTGGCGCTGGGGGCGGGCAGCGATCTGACCAAGCTGGCGTGGGTCAATCACAAAGTTCGCAAATGGGAACCCGAACCACTGCGCTGGTTGGCGGTGCAGGGCATGTACCGGCTGTATCATATGGCGGATCGGCGCGAACGCGCGGGCAGGGGTGTGAAAACCTCGCGTCTGGCCAAACTGGCCGACCGGATCACCGGCCACTAGACCGGCCAGCAGGCGGCTGCGTCAAACAGGCATATCAGGGGTATTTTGCACAGAAAAACACCCGTTTGGCCGGCGAAAGGCCAGCTGCATCACACGGCGCGCAGGTGGCCGCGCCGCTCTTATGGTCAAGAACATCGGTTTTTCTGCCATTGACGGCGCGGTTCGGGGCGGAATGATTTTGCCGATCGCGGGTGGGCCTTTGCTCTGGCCAGATTACCCGGCCGACCCCTAGGAACAGTTCACCATCGGGTTGAAGGGTGCATAGACTCCGGTCGGGTTCTCGCGCTGCGCCCAGACGTGCAGGTCGTAATGCGGCGCAAAGCCATGCGCCTCGTCGCCTTCCGTTCCGGCCGCGTCGGCCATGGTATCCCAAGGCTGATCGCCATACATCGGCGGGCCATCATTGCCGGCCGCAGCCCAGGCCGCCTGAAAAATCAGGTTTTCGACGCCAACAAGTTCCAGCGAACCATCGGCTTTCGGTTCATACAAAAGGACCGAGGGCGCGGTAAAGTCGGTGTTCATGCCGCTGCCATCGACCCGCCCATTACCCGGAGGGGCAAGCCCCAGCAGACCCGGATGCACATAATGAATGCCCATTGCGCCCATCGCGGGCGGCAAGCCTTCGGCGGCGGCGCTGGTGCAATCGCCCGGCGGGGCCGGAAAGAACCCTTCGGCCAGCGCCACATTGACATCTTGGTATTTTTGGGTGGCGGTTCGGATCGCGTCGAGCGGGTCGGCATCGGCCAGTGCGGCGCCGCTGAACGCCCCGGTCACAAGTAACAAAAGTGCAATTCTCATGTTCTTCTCCCTAAATTGGACCGGCCGTAATTGGCCCCAGCCCATCATCTTGCATACCGCAGGTCAGCATTCCGATCAAGAAAACCAGCCCGACGAACCTTGCAACCGGTTCCAAGCGGGCGCCGGGCAACCCTGTACGCAATTTCCCGAACCAAACCCTGTGCAGGGCGACAGGGGCAAGGCGTGGGTTTCGCTTTGGGTCAAATTCAAACGGCAAGCGATGTCTGAAAAAGCGCGGGCTTGACCTGTTTCAAGAGCGGCAAGGGCATTGATGCGCCCAGGCCATGGCCTAAAATTTCGTCCAATCCAACAAAGCAGAACACCCGCGCGCCGTCAGATCGGAATTTCGCTGGAATATTTGATCCGTTGCATCGGGATTTCGGTTTTCACATTCTGAACACCGGGCAGGGAATTCAGATGCTCGATCTGAAAACGCCGATAGGCGGTGATGTCCGCCGCCAGAACGCGCAGCAGGAAATCGCAATCCCCCGCCATCAGGTGGCATTCCACGACATTGCGCAGGCGCATCACATCCTTGGTGAACCGTTCCACTGTCGCCTCGTCCTGTCCGGTCATCCAGACGCGGGTGAAAAATGTCATGCCAAGACCCAGTGTGTCGGGGTTCAGAATGGCGGTGTATCCCTCGATGATACCGGCGGCCTCCAGATTGCGGATGCGCCGCAGGCAAGGCGTTTGCGACAGCCCGACCGCCTCGGCGATCTCGGTGCTGGTCTGCTTGCAGTCGCGTTGCAGCAGTCGCAGAATCTTTCGATCGATGTCATCAAGGCTGTGATGCAAGGCCATGTTCCTTCTGTATGGCAATAAGCGCCAAGTTTAGGCTAAATAATAGTTCAATGCACTTCGATTGGGCAAATATATACGTTTAATTGGCGCAAAATACTCTGAAATAGGTGCCACACTCCTTTCGCACTAGCAATGGATCGGAGGAATTATGCAAAAAGTTGGTTTTATTGGTTTGGGCACCATGGGGTTGCCGATGGCGCGAAACCTTGCGGCGGCTGGCGTCGCCCTTAGCGTCTGGAACCGCACGCCAAAGTCACCGGATGTGTTCCCGGACGGGGCAGACATCGAATTTGCCGCATCATCACGGACGGTTTTGCGCGACACGCAGGTATCGTTTTTGATGCTGCTCGATCAGGATGCTTGTGATGCCGTGCTGGAACGCCGCACCGCCGCCTTTGCGGATAACGTGCGCGGCAAGACGATCATTGGCATGGGGTCGGTTGATCCCAGCTATTCGGCCGCCCTTGCGGGTGACATCGCGGCGGCGGGCGGGGCCTATCTGGAAGCGCCTGTGTCAGGGTCACGCCTGCCCGCCGAACGTGGCCAGCTTGTCTGTCTGTTGGGGGGCGATCCTGCCGTGGCCGAGGCCGCGGCGCCGCTGTTGCGACCGATGTGCAAGGATCAAATCTTTTGCGGCGCCGCCGGTGATGCCCTGCGGATGAAACTGGCGATCAACCTTTATCTATGTTCAAGCCTTGTTGCCCTCGCCGAGGCCACCAATTTTGCCCGCAAAGCCGGGCTGCCGCTGGACAAATTCAATCAGGCCGTGACGGTCGGCCCGCTCAGCAGCGATTTCGGGGCCGTCAAACTGCCCAAGATGATCGACGAGAATTTCTCGTTGCAGGCCGGTGTCGGCGACGCCCATACCAGTACCTGCCTGATCCGCACAGAAGCGGCGCGCCTGCACGCGGCAACCCCGCAGCTTGACGTCAGTTCCACGCTTTATGCGCGCGCGCTCACGGCGCTGGGGCCCAAGGTCGATATGTCGAGTGTGATAATGGTCCTAGAAGAATGAGGCGTAACAACCGGACGCAACCCCGGCGCTGGTCGGCGGTGCCCGGCAATGGTTTCGGTTGTTTGCCCCAGTGTTGTATTAGAAAAACACCCGCTCGACCGTCCAGTATAGGGCCACCAGCGCAATAATCGCCGAGGCCGGATTGGTGATCCGGCTGCGGTACCACGGTTTGTGGCGAAACCAATAGCCAATCAACGCAAAGGCCACGGCAATGATAAACAACTGCC
>Ga0316204_10001275_pt1 | contig 72084 bp, 58 predicted proteins | sample 6monrhotite_MG_2_FD_205661 | JGI IMG/M metagenome (GOLD analysis project Ga0316204, IMG submission 205661) | Microbial mat bacterial communities from mineral coupon in-situ incubated in ocean water Damariscotta River, Maine, United States -... | ecosystem: Environmental > Aquatic > Marine >...
GTGATTCGCGATGGTATTCGTACCCGCTTGGCTGATTCGGTAGAGACTGCCCTGCGTTACGGTGAAGGATTGATGCTTGCACTTGTAGGGACTGAAGAGCAGGTGTTTTCTGAACGCTTTGCCTGTGCGGACTGCGGCATCTCCTATCCTGATATTGAGCCACGCATGTTCTCCTTTAATTCACCTGTTGGTGCCTGCGGATCCTGTGACGGACTGGGTAGCAAGACAGTTTTCGATCCGGAACTGGTTGTACCTGATGAGTCATTATCATTGATCGATGGTGCGATTGAGCCGTGGGCCGGTCGTGAAACATTTATGTATCGGCAGACATTGGAAGCAGTAGCCGCACATGGCGGGGTGAGTATGGATACTCCGTTTGCTGATTTGCCACCACAGGCCCGTAAGCTGTTTCTCTATGGTAGCGGCCGTGAAAAGATCAGTTTTGTTTACGAAACACCGGGTCAGAATCGAACTGTGGAGCGTACATTTGAAGGGGTGATTCCGAACCTTGAACGTCGCTATCGAGAAACGAGTTCCGATGATGTGCGAGAAGCCCTCTCCAAATATATTGATACAATAGCCTGCCCTGGTTGTGAAGGTTCCCGCCTGACTAAGGCGGCTCGCCATGTGCGTATCAGTGATAAATCGCTGCCTGAAATTGTGGCCATGCCCCTGCGTGAAGGTCAGCTCTGGGTGAGTAGCCTGGAATTGAATGAGCAGCAGCATGCTATTGCAGAAAAGGTGCTGGAGGAGATTTCAGCACGTCTTGGTTTCATGATCGAGGTGGGGCTGGATTATCTCAGTCTTGAACGTACTGCAGGCACCCTCTCAGGGGGTGAGGCGCAACGAATTCGCCTGGCAACCCAGATTGGTTCAGCCCTTGTTGGGGTATTATATATCCTTGATGAACCCTCCATCGGTCTGCATCAGCGCGATAATGACCGTCTGCTGGCTACACTCAGGCGACTGCGCGATCTCGGTAATTCTGTGATTGTGGTTGAGCATGATGAGGATGCGATCCGTACTGCTGACTGGGTAATCGATATGGGGCCTCTGGCCGGTGAACATGGGGGGCAGGTGATTGCAGAAGGTCCTCTGAAAGAGATCCTGAAGGCTGATAGTCTCACATCGGACTATCTCTCCGGACGCAAGAAAGTGGAGATTCCGAAACGGCGAAAGGTATTGAAAAAGCATGCCATGATTGGTGTGGATGGAGCTTCAGAACACAACCTTCAGCAGATAAAAGCAATATTTCCTCTTGCCCGGTTCTCCTGCGTGACCGGTGTTTCAGGTTCTGGAAAGTCCACCTTGACCAACGACACGCTGTTTCGTGCTCTTGCCCGTGCCCAGGGTCTGAAAACCGAAAGGGTAGGGGCTCACACTTCATTGATCGGTGCTGATCTTGTCGACAAAATTATCGATATCGATCAGAGCCCGATCGGACGTACCCCACGTTCCAATCCGGCCACCTATACCGGTATATTTACACCGATTCGCGAGTTTTTCGCACAGGTGCCGGAATCACGCGCCCGCGGCTACAAAGCGGGTCGCTTTTCCTTTAATGTCAAAGGGGGAAGGTGTGAGGCGTGTCAGGGTGATGGTATTATCAAGGTAGAGATGCATTTTCTGCCTGATGTCTATGTGCATTGTGAATCCTGTCAGGGTAAGCGTTATAATCGTGAAACACTTGATATCCGCTATAAAGGCAAAACGATTGATGATGTACTGCACATGACGGTTGATGAAGGGCTGGAGTTTTTTGCAGCCATACCGCCGCTGAAAAACCGCTTGAGTACGCTGCAGCAGGTGGGGCTGGGTTATATTCAACTTGGCCAGTCAGCAACGACGTTATCAGGTGGCGAAGCGCAGCGCGTGAAACTTTCCAAGGAGCTGGCGCGCAAGGCGACAGGCGATACCCTGTACATTCTCGATGAACCCACCACCGGCCTGCACTTCCACGATGTCGCTAAGCTGCTCGATGTGTTGCATGCACTGGTAGAACGCGGAAATACGGTGATTGTCATCGAGCACAACCTGGATGTGATTAAAACAGCGGACTGGATTGTCGATATGGGTCCTGAAGGAGGGGACAAAGGTGGTACGGTGGTGATTGCGGGTACACCTGAGCAGGTTGCAGCCTGTGAAGCTTCGCATACCGGGCACTATCTGAAGTCCTGCCTTTAAGCCGATAAAATTGATGGATGGATTGCGCAAACTCTCGCTGCTAGCGTGCAGGCATGGGTGATCTTGAAGCTAGACTGAACGAATTACGTATTGCGATTGATGCGGTTGATGACGAAATGCTTGATTTGATTCGCAAGCGTGCGCGTCTTGCCGGCCAGGTGGGCGAAGCCAAACAGAATAAGGGTAATGTGCCGTTTTATGTGCCGAGTCGTGAGGCATCTATTATTCGCAGGCTGCTTGCTCGTAATGCCGATGCTGCTGCTGCCGAGCATGAAACCAAGATTCCTGATGAATCGATTCATGGTATCTATCGTGAAATTATTGGTGCCTGTCTGGCGCTCGAACATCCGATGACTATTGCTTACCTTGGTCCGAAAGGGACCTTCAGTCATACCGCAGCCACACGCCAGTTCGGATCATCACCGAAATATCTGCCGTGCAGTTCACTGGAACTGGTGTTTGATGAGGTTGAAGCCGGGCGTGCGACCTATGGCGTGGTACCTGTAGAAAATGCATTTGAAGGTGCGGTAACACCGACACTGGATCTGTTTGCCGATATGGAACGTGATGTGTTTATCTGTGCCGAGGTACAGCTCTCAATTCACCATCACCTGTTTACCTATGCCGATTCACTGGATGATGTGGAGGTGGTGATTTCACATCCGCAACCACTGGGGCAGTGTCGCAATTGGCTGGCTTCCCACCTGCCGAATGTACAGTTGATGGAGTCTTCCTCAACGATCCGTGCCGCTCAGCTTGTTGATGAGGCGAAAGAGCATGGTCATGGCGCTCTGGACTGGAAGAAGTGTGCGGTGATTGGCCCATACTCCATAGTTGATCAGTCAGAGCTGCCGTTGGTACAGCGCAATGTTGAAGACTTCCACGATAATACGACGCGTTTCTTTGTCATTGGTCAGCATGATTCACCGGCATCCGGTGAGGATAAAACCTCGTTGGTGATGTCGATCAAAGACGAGCCGGGTGCACTGCATAAACTGATCGCCTCTTTTGCCGGACGTGGTATTGGCCTGACCCGCATTGAATCGCGACCGTCGAAGAAAAAATTATGGGAATACGTATTTTTTGCTGATGTACAGGGTCATCGTGATGATGACAGTGTCGCGGATGCTATCGCTGATATTCAGTCGAAACCGGGCGGATTTATCAAGGTGCTGGGTTCCTATCCGGTTTCCAGACCACTGTAAACTGACAAGGTGTAATCATGGAAATTGATTGGATGGCACGTGCAGTGCCGCAGACTTCAGGGTTGTATCCCTACGTTCCCGGAAAGCCGGTAGAAGCGCTGCTGCGTGAAAAAGGACTTGAGCGTGCCGTGAAGCTTGCCTCCAACGAGAACCCTTACGGGCCATCTCCCAAAGCTATCGCTGCGATGAGCAAGGCTGCATCTGAAGTGCACCGCTATCCGGATGGTGATGCCAATGCTCTGAAAGAGAGGCTGGCTGAAGATCACGGTGTCTCACGCGATCAGATATTGCTTGGTAACGGCTCCAATGAAGTGCTGAGTCTGTTTGTTCGTACCTTTGCAGGTGCAGGTGATGAAGTGGTTTATGCACAGCGTGGTTTTATCGTTTATGCGCTGGCGGCTCAGGCTGCAGGTGCGAGCTGTGTTGTAGTGCCGGAAGCCGATGGCCTGAGTCACGATCTCGATGCCATGCTGGAGGCTGTGACTACCAAGACCAAAGTGGTCTGCATTGCTAATCCTAACAATCCGACCGGAACCCTGCACAGTAATGATGTGATTCAGGCATTTCTTGATCGCTTGCCACGTGATGTGGTGGTGATTGTTGATGAAGCCTACTATGAATTTGTTGCCGATGAGCTGGGTGATTCAGTGCATGACTTGAAACATCCGGGGTTGGTGATCAGTCGTACCTTCTCCAAGGCCTATGGCCTGGCAGGTTGCCGGATCGGTTATGCGATTGCAGATGCCGAGATTGTGGCTCTGGCCAACCGTTATCGTGAACCGTTTAATCTGAATATGCTGGCTCAGGCTGCTGCGTTGGCAGCACTGGATGATCGTGACTGGGTTATGGCTCGTGTACGGGATTCCAATAGTGAACGAGAAAAGCTTGAGGATGCTCTGGGCGAGATGGGCCTGCTGGGTGGCAACTCCTTTGGTAACTTTGTGCTATTACGCCACCATCAGAGTAGTGCAATTTTGCACAGGCTTGAAGACCACGGCATTATTCCTCGTCCGCTTGCACCTTATGGTATGCCCGATTACCTGCGTATCTCAGTGGGTAATGCTGAGGAAAACAGAGAGTTTCTGACGGTTCTTAATGTGATTGTTGCCGGCTTGTCAGATCAGGAGTCTTCAAGATCGTGAATCCCATTCAACATCTGGTAGTCATTGGTACAGGTCTCATCGGTGGTTCGGTGAGTCTTGCGCTTAAACGTGCCGGTAAGGTGAAGCGAGTTACAGGCGTGGGTCGCAACCGTGAGAATCTGGAGCTTGCGCAAGAACTCGGTGTCGTGGACGACTGGACACATGATGTGGCCGAGGCGGTTGCTGATGCTGATCTGGTATTGCTGGCAGTGCCGATGCAAGCCTATGATGCTCTGTTTGCTGCCATGGCAGATCATTTACCTGCCGGATGTGTAGTGACTGATGCAGGCAGCACCAAACAGTCGGCCGTGGCTTCAGCCCAAAAGCATCTGCTACAGCCGGAACGTTTTATTGCAGCCCATCCGATTGCAGGGACCGAGCAGTCGGGTGCAGGTGCAGCATTTGCCGAGTTATTTGATCAGCACCTCTGTATTATTACTCCTGACGCCAATTCAGATGCGGATGCTTTGGCGTTGGTGAGGAAGATGTGGGGTCAGACCGGTAGCAGGATTGAGGTGATGGAAGCCGCTGAACATGACCGTTTTCTGGCTTCTGTAAGTCACTTGCCACACTTGGCGGCGTTTGCGCTGGTGAATGCGGTAAGCAAACAGGGGGGGGATGAGCACGACCCGTTCCAGTTTGCAGCGGGGGGCTTTCGTGATTTTACCCGTATCGCCTCCTCCTCACCGGAAATGTGGCGTGATATTGCACTGTGCAATCGCGATGCGCTGCTGGGACAGATTGAACGATATCAGATCGAACTGAACAGCATGCGTGATGCCTTGCTGTCAGGCGATGGTGAAAGATTAAAGAATGAATTTACTGCGGCCAGAGATGCGCGTGACCACTGGCTTGCAGAGCGTGGAGATAATTTATCATGAATATCGGCGGTACACTGATTGCAGGTCCGGCCACTGGGCCACTCAAGGGGGATATTGTTGTTCCCGGAGACAAATCGATGTCACATCGTTCAGTGATGCTGGCTTCTCTTGCCGATGGCGTAACCGAGATTCACGGTTTTTTGCCCGGTGAAGATAATATTGCTACTGCACAGATGTTTATTGATATGGGTGTGAGAATCGAGTGGCTCAACGCTGAGAAAACATCGTTGCGCGTTCACGGTGTTGGTCTGCATGGTCTGAAACAGCCCGATGTTGTACTTAATGCCGGAAATGCAGGTACCTGTGTGCGACTGATGACCGGTGTGTTGGCGGGACAGAGTTTTACTTCCACCATGACCGGTGATGCCTCCCTTTGTAAGCGTCCGATGAAACGTGTGGTTGATCCGGTACGTAAGATGGGAGCAACGGTTGAGGGTGAGGCCGGTGGTGATCTGCTGCCGATTACAATTAGCGGTGGCAAACTAAAGGCGATTCACCATGTGTCTGAAGTGGCCAGTGCACAGGTGAAATCATGTGTGCTATTGGCAGGGCTTTATGCCGATGGAACAACCAGCGTGAAAGAGCCGAAACCGACACGTGACCATACAGAACGTATGTTGCCGTTGTTTGGTCAGCCTGTTGATGTGGCCGATGATGGTACAATTTCATTGAATCCGAAAGATAAACTGAGTGCACCGGATGGTGATGTGGTGATTCCTGCTGATCCTTCTTCTGCATGTTTTTTTGCTGTGGCAGCCAGTCTGGTTGAAGGCTCGGATGTGACACTTAAGAGTATCGGCATCAATGACCGACGCGATGGCTGGCGCAGGGTGATGGCCGGTATGGGTGCAGCACTTACACTGGAGCATGAAGCAAAGGTTGGTGAAGAGCCGGTAGCTGATGTACGAGTCGCTTCAGGTGGTTTGCACGGGATGACTGTTGATGCGGATGATGTTCCTGATGCCATCGATGAATTTCCGGTGATCTTCGCAGCAGCAGCTCTTGCTGATGGTGATTTTGTGCTTGAGGATGCAGAGGAGTTGCGAGTGAAGGAGTCCGATCGTATTTCCGCGATGGCTGATGCACTCTCTGCTGCAGGAGCTGATATCGAAGAGAGGCCTGATGGTGCAGTCATTCGCGGCCTTAGCTCGTTGCGTGGTGATGCTGATGTCGACGCTCTGGGTGATCACCGTATTGCCATGGCTATGGCTGTGGCAGCACAGCGGGCAGAAGGGGAGATTCGTATCCATAATGCAGCAGCGATTGCGACCAGTTTTCCTAATTTTGTCAGTCTGGCACAGAAAATCGGCATGAATGTGCGTTGGGAAGAGGAGTAAGGGGTCAATGGTGAGGAGTCAGGTGTGAGTGAGTGGCAGGCTAAAAGCGGACTCGCAATTGCTATTGATGGCCCTTCCGGAAGCGGTAAGGGAACGGTAGCAAAAATGCTGGCTGAGGAGATCGGTCTGCCTGTTCTTGATACAGGTCTGTTGTACCGTCTGGTCGGATCGGTCGCACTGTCGCGTGAGATAGGACTCGATAATCAGTCTGCTTTGGCAGAGTTGTTGGATGGCCTTCTTGCATCGATTAACTGGACAGTTGAAGGTGTCGTCTTTGACGGCGAAAATGTTACGGACCAGCTGCGTAGTGAGCAGGTTGGTGAAGCCGCATCGAAAGTTGCATCGCAACCTGTGGTGCGTAAAAAACTGCTAGGGCTGCAACGCCAACTGGCGGCTGCGGGCTGTATTATGGACGGGCGCGATATCGGAACAGTGGTGTTGCCAGATGCGGAAGCGAAATTTTTTCTCACGGCATCGGTGCGTGAGCGGGCACGCAGGCGCTGGGCACAGCTCAAGGATCAGGGTGGTAGCTCACTGGAAGCCGTGGTGGATGAGTTGAAAATGCGTGACCAACGCGATCAGGAACGTCAGCATGCACCTCTCCGGCAGGCAGAGGATGCAATTACCATCGATTCGACCACGATGCGTGTGGATGATGTGGTGGATCGTATATTGGGCGTGCTTGAACGACGAGGGCTGATAACAGCTCTCTGAGTCTGAATCGGATACACAAACTGAATAACAATTCGACAAGAATTGAACTAGGATGGAATAATCATGAGTGAAGTCAAAGCCACAAGCGAAGCCAAGGTTGCAAACGAAGAGATCGAAGTAGTAGTGGGGACACAGGAAGTAGCAGAAGAGGAATCATTCAAACAGATGTTTGAAGCTTCGCTGAAAGAAGAGCCAGTTGTTAAACGCGGCGAAATGATCAAAGTCATGGTAGTCAGTGTCAATGCAGATGCCGTGACAGTTGACGTCGGTGTGAAGGGCGAAGGCACTATCCCTGTTACCGAATTTACCCAGGCCGGTATCGAGCTTCCAGTCGTAGGTGTTGAAGTTGATGCCATGGTGCAGTCGGCTGGCGGTGGTTCTGGCATCACTCTGTCTGTTCTGGCTGCAAAGCAGCGCGAAGCCTGGAGTGCGATTGAGACTGCTGCAGAAAACAGTGAAATCGTCGAAGGCGTTGTTACTGCGGAAGTGAAAGGTGGTTTCCGTGTGAACCTTTCCGGTTTGAATGCATTTATGCCACGTTCGGAAGCAGATACTGATGTACATGTCAGTGCTGAAGAGCTGGTTGGAAAACCTTGTGAAGTCATGATTCTTGAAGCGCGTCGCAGGCCTGAAAATATTGTTGTCTCACGTAAAAAGCCTATGTCTGCTGTACGTGATGCAGAGCGTGCAGAGTTTTTTGCAGCAAGATCTGTTGGCGACAAGCTAAGCGGCGAAGTAAAACGTATGGCTGATTTCGGAGCATTTATTGACCTTGGTGGCGTAGATGCGTTACTGCATGTTTCTGATATCTCATGGCGTCGCATCAAGCATCCATCCGAGATGCTTAGTGTGGGTCAGAATGTGACTGTGGAAGTTGTTAAGCTGAATGCGGAAACAGGCAAGGTGTCTGTGTCCATGAAAGCGATGCAGTCTGATCCATGGGAAAATGTTGCGGCTACTTATGAGCCGGGCATGCGTTTGACCGGCACCGTACGTCGTTTGCTGGACTTCGGTGCAGTTGTTGAGATCGAGCCTGGTATTGAAGGCATGATCCACCGTTCTGAATTGAGCTGGACTAAGAGTGATGTGAAACCGGCATCGGTACTCTCAGAAGGCGATGTGGTTGATGTCGCGGTATTGGAAGTAGATGCAGATGCCCGTCGTATTCGCCTGAGCCTGAAAGCTGTGAGTGAGAACCCATGGCAGAACTGGTTGGCAGATCATTCTATTGGTACGCATATTACTGGTAAAATTAAAAATGTTACCGATTTTGGCTTCTTTGTACCTGTTTCAGAAGGTATGGATGGTTTGGTTCACATGGAGAACCTTTCCTGGGAACAGCGCGGTGCTGATGCTCTGGCAGAATACAGCAAGGGTCAGGAAGTGGAATGTGTGGTGCTTGGTGTAGATGCTGAGAAACAGCGTATTTCGCTTGGTATTAAACAGCTCACTGGTGATCCATTTGAACTCTTCCTCTCCAGTGTCAAACGTGGAGACAGTGTGAATGGTAAGGTTGTCGAGTTGAATCAGGGTGGCTCTATTGTTGAAATGGCTGAAGGCGTACAGGCTTTTCTGGCCAGACGCGAAGTGCCTCGTGAGCAGCCTGAACTGAAAGTCGGTGATGAAGTTGAAGCGAAAATTATTGAAGTGAACCACAAACGCAGACAGGTGAACCTGTCTATTCGTCAGCAATTGCGTGACGAAGAGCGTGATGCGGTACGCAACTATTCCAAACAGCTGGCTACAGATGAAGCGCCTTCTGCACTTGCTCTGGAACTGCAGCGTATGCTTGGAACAGCGGATAAGAAGTAATCTGTACCCTCCTCTGAATCAGTTGGTGATTCAGAGGAGGGGCTTTACCGGAGGGTGTTATGACCAAATCTGAGTTGGTAGATATCATAGCTGAGAAACAGGAAGGTATTACCCGGCGAGAGGCTGAGGTAGTGGTGAATACCATCTTCTCAGTGATCGGTGATGCACTTGCCTCCGGTGGCCATGTGGAGCTGCGTGGCTTTGGCAGCTTTACAACCAAAGAGCGTAATCAGCGTCTTGGGCGTAATCCAAAAACCGGAGAGTCGGTCATGGTTCCAGCGAAAATTGTACCGCACTTTAAACCGGGCAAGGATCTACGCGAGAGAGTTGATAGCGCGGTATAAGGTATTATAGGTGATGCAGCATGGTCTGACCTCAGTCAACTGGATCAACGTCTTACTGGTTATTGTACTGACATCGTTTGCAACGATGTTTGCACTGGCCAATCTCACCGCAGTGCAGATCCATTTTCTCGGGGTCAGCAGTGCATCGATCTCTTTGTATATCCCGGTGTTTATTGCATTCATGCTTGGTTTCTTCGGCGGCGTGCTGTCATTGAGTTTTTCCCGCCGCAAGCACAAGCTTGAGATAGCCCGCTTACGGGAAGAGAATGAACGACTGCAACGAGAAGTCGATAACCTGCGTAATATTCCCTTGCAAGACGACGTATGAATACACTTCTTCTGGCCATTACAGCTCTTGCACTGGTAGTACTGCTGGCGCTGGTGTTGCGTCCTTTGCAGGAGGAGCGCGAAGCTGAGCAGGAAGAGGATGAGCGCATCTCCCCGTTGCTGCGCGGTATCAATTATCTGTTGTCTGATGAACCTGACCGTGCTCTTCAGGAGATGGTGCAGGTTGCCCGTTTAAAATCCGAGGCTGCCGACGTATATATGGCACTTGGTGAAATGTTTCGTTCCAAAGGCGAGATCGGCAGAGCGGTACGCATACATCAGAATCTTATTGCTCGTCCTGATCTTCCGAAATCCATGCATCTACAAGCACATCTGGCACTGGCCATTGATTTTCAGACAGGTGGACTGTTGGACAGGGCTCTTTACCAATATCAGAAAGCACTCGATATACAGTCCGATCATGCAGGAGCTTTGGAAGCCAGCCTGAGGATTCGTGAACAGAGTTCGGAATGGCTGATGGCAGAAGAGTTGTTGTCGCGGCTTGAGCAGGTGCGTGGTGAATCCTATGGCTCTCACAGAGCCTATCTGTTTTCAGAAATGGCTCGTCAATGCTGTGATGAGAATGATTTTGATGGTGCACGTGGTTTTGCTGCAAAAGCGATGCAACTGGATCACTCCTGTGCACCGGCACGTATGGTAGAAATCGAACTGGCGCTGCGTGAAAAGGACTTTGACAAGGCTGATGACGGTATTTCCGGTTTGCGTGAATATTCACGTGAACATTTTCCACTGATTATTTCCATGCTGCTCAGCTACGGTGATTATTATACAAGCCGAGGTGCAGCACTGCTGCACGAGTTCTGGAATAGTAGTCATGATGCCGAGCTTGCTCTGGCATGGATGGAGACCGTAGCCCGTGAACGCACGCTGCAAGAGGCGAGTCATTTGTGCGAAGAACTGGGGTTTGTACCCTCATCATTGCGTGAATCGTTACGTCTGAACGCGGCACTGGGTGATGAATCTAATGCGCATATGCGCTTTGCCAGAGTCTGGCGTAAAACGGCGAAGAATTATGCCTGTGAACAGTGCGGGGTTGAGGTGGTTGAGGTGCGCTGGCAGTGCCCGCAATGCCACTCCTGGGGCACATTACATCCGAAAGCAGAGGAGAAAATTTGATGCGGGATCGTTTGATGGTGGCACTTGATGTAGGTAGTGCTGATGCGGCTTTGGCCATGCGGGACAGACTGGCTGATTCTGTAGGCTGGTTAAAAGTGGGGCTGCGTCTTTTTGTAGCTGAGGGACCGGAGCTGGTGCGTGAGCTGAATAGTACTCACAAGCTGTTTCTTGATCTGAAATTTCACGATATACCGAATACCGTGGCTCAGGCAGTTGAAAGTGCAGGTGGGCTCGGGGTTGATATGATTAACGTGCATGCCGGTGGCGGAGAAGAGATGCTCTCTGCAGCTGCCAGGGCTGCCAGTAAATTCCCGAAGATGAAACTGATTGCAGTGACAGTGTTGACCAGCGATTCGATGCCAAAAGAGCAGGCCAGGGTGGTTGCACTTGAGCGCGCGAAGCTTGCACAGGATGCAGGTCTGGATGGTGTGGTTTGTAGTGTACATGAAGCGGCTGCGATCAAAGCTGCCTGTGGTAGTGATTTTTTGACTGTTACACCGGGCATCCGCTGGGGTGGCCAGGATGTACAGGATCAGAAACGGGTGGCCGATCCCGCATCTGCAATAAGTGGTGGTTCTGATTATCTGGTAGTCGGGCGACCGATTCTGCAAGCTATCAATCCACGTGATGCGGCTCTTGAGGCGCTGGCTATGATGGAGTCGGCTCGAGTTTGATGGATTATGAATCGATTCTGGCATCTTATGCCTGCCGAACCAGCTATTCGCGGGGGCGTGTGCATGATGAGCCGGAATCGCCGCATCGAAATCCTTTCCAGCGTGACAGAGATCGTATCATCCATTCCACTGCATTCCGCAGGCTGGAATACAAAACTCAGGTGTTTGTGAATCATGAAGGTGATCATTACCGCACCCGTTTAACGCATTCCATTGAAGTGGCACAAATTGCCCGCTCAATCTGTCGTTCCATGCATCTGCATGAGGATCTGGCTGAGGCGGTGGCACTGGCACATGATTTAGGACATACACCCTTTGGCCATTCCGGTCAGGATGCGCTTGATGATGTGATGAAGCCTTATGGCGGTTTTGAGCATAATCGCCAATCACTGCGTATAGTTGAGAAGCTGGAGCATAAATATGCGGCATTTCATGGGCTTAATCTCAGCTACGAAACACGTGAAGGGATTGTGAAACATCACTCGGCCTATGATGTTCCGAAGAACTGGGATCTGGCGCACTATCATCTGCATGAGCAGCCAACACTGGAGGCGCAGATAGGTAATCTGGCCGATGAAATAGCTTACAACAATCACGATATTGATGATGGTTACCGTGCAGATATGTTGTGTATTGAAGGGCTTAAAGGTTTGGAGTTGTTTGTTAGTCATTATGCTGAGGTGGAAAAGAGCTTTCCAGATGTCAGTGAGCGCATGAAAGTAAATGAAACGGTTCGTCATATGATTAATTTTCTCATCGTTGATGTGATTGAGGAGACGTCAAGGCGAATCAGGGAAATGCAGGTAGAGAGTTTTGATGATGTACGTAACGCAGCATCGCCTCTGGTTGGTTTTTCAAAACATGCGCGCAAGATGAATGGTGAAATGAAGAAGTTTCTCTTTGCGAATATGTATCGCCACTACCGCGTGGCGCGCATGGCCAATAAAGCAGAGCGGGTGATTCGGGAGATCTTCGGCGTATATATGCAGACACCAGCCATGCTTCCGGATAATCAGCAACACGAAATGGCCGAAACCAGAGTGTCAGGTGTTTTGACGGAACAGCGTCAGGCAAGAATTATTGCTGATTATATTGCCGGTATGACGGATCGTTATGCACTTGAAGAGTACGACCGTCTATTCAATATCGGTGTGCGGACTTAAGCGGTCTCTTTCTTCCAGTAGCCTCTATTGAATTGTGGGTATGGGTCGATAGCTTCTTCCTTTCTGAGTAAATAATGTATTTGAAGGTGACCATGACTGAGCAGTCTGAATTTAGCGACAAGGAATTAAAAGAGGGGCAGTTTCCTCATCAGATATTCCTGTTTAATCTGATTGGTAATCATGTATTACTTATACTCATAGCCTTGAGTAACTCCTCTTATCTGGAGGTGACAGCTATACCTGTGATGATCTCTCTGGTGATTTTCTCCTATATTCTTATCAAGGCACCAACTCGTCTGAAATCCGAATCAGAATTTGTGCGTTCTCACTGGGCACTTGCGTTAAAGCGCACCAAAATATTTTTAACGGTTTATGCTTTTTTGTTTACTGCCGGATTGGGTGCCTGGCTTGCATACAGCTATGCCGGTGTGATGAAGGAGCAGGCGATGGCCATCGCAGGCGGTCTGGGCATATTGCCGACGATGGTTGTGGTGCTGATATTATGTATTCTGGAAACTGACGCATTGCATCAGGCACTAAATGGTAGTGTTCCCAGAACATTTTCCGAGCGAATGGGTGAAGGAGCCCCTGAATCTGATGAGTGAAGTGATGATCAAAAAGATGGTGTGAAATATACTATAGTAGTAACTTGCGTAGTCATGCTGTTATTCAGGTCAATGAAATGAAGACTTATGAAGATACATTCAGGGCAATATTTGATGCCTCGCCTGACACGATTATGCTGCTTGATGAACATGGCTTTCTGGATTGTAACCCGGCAACACTGGATATGTTTTGCTGTAATACAGCCGAAGAGTTTCTTGGCCGTCATCCTGGCGAATATTCACCAGTCAATCAGCCTGACGGACGAGCCTCCCGCGAAGCTGCGGAAGAAAAAATTGCCACAGCTTATGCGACTGGTTCCAGTTTTTTTGAATGGACACATCAGAGGTTCAATGGGGAACTCTTTCCTGCTGAGGTTCAGCTTACCCTGTTAAAGCTGGCTGACGGCGATGTTCTTCAGGCAACAGTACGGGACATCAGTAAACGAAAGTCTGATGATGCAAAAATAGAGTCCCTTGCACGATTTCCGGATGAAAACCCCTCTCCGGTTTTAAGGCTTGCTGCAGATGGAACCATTTTATACGCCAATGTTGCAAGCAGAATATTACTTGAAACCTGGAAAACTGAAGTCGGGCAAGCTGCACCTCTAGCTTGGGGTGAGTATTGCAGGGATTCGCTTGCAAGCGGCTTACCAATAAGCAGGAAAGAGTCTTGTGACGACAGGCTATTTGAGATGATGATTGCACCGGTAAAGGAATCCTCCTATGCCAATCTCTACGGACAGGATGTCACTGAACGTAAATTACTGATAGATGCTAACCATTCACAAATACACCGCCTGGAAAGCTTACAGAAGATAACTGATGCGATCAGCAGTTCACTGACATTTAGCGAAATGTTGAATAGCTCTATCCAAAAGGTTCGGGAGATATTTGAATCTGACAGAGCATGGCTACTCTACCCATGTGACGTTGATGCTGATTGTTGGGAAGTTCCTGTCGAATCAACTCTGCCTGAATATCCTGGAGCCTTTGCATTGAATCAAAAGCTTCCGATGTCTGATGAATTAATGTCTGTTCTGGTGGATGCATTGAACTCTACAGGTCCAGTACTCTATTGCCCTATGCCAAGTCTCGGGGAGGATGTTGACCAGTTTGCAGTACGCTCCATGATGATCATGGAAATCAGTCCTAAATTCGGGAAACCGTGGCTTTTTGGCCTGCATCAATGTTCATATGAGAGAATATGGACTGATGAAGAGCAGGGGCTGTTTCATGACATTGCTGCAAGAATGTCGGATGTACTGAGTTCTGAATATTTGAACCATGACTTACAAAAGTTGTCACAGGCCGTGCAGCAGGCTGGTGAGGCGGTAATGATCACAGACCGACATGCCACAATTGAATATGTGAACCCGGCATTCAGTGCGATTACAGGCTACGCACCGGAAGATATCGTTGGTAAGACGCCAGCCGTGCTTAAAAGCTCCGCTCAGGATCCAGCCTTCTACAAGGAACTCTGGGAAACGATTCTACAGGGAAATATATGGCATGGAACGCTGATTGATCGACGAAAAGATGGCAGCTTTTATCCTGCACTCATGTCTGTCGCACCGATTGTTGGCGATGAGGGTGAAACAACACATTTTGTGTCACTGCAGCAGGATATGACTGAGTATAAAAAATTGGAAGAGCAGTTCATTCAGTCACAAAAGATGGAGGCGATTGGTAGGTTGGTCGGTGGTATTGCACATGACTTTAACAACATGCTGGCTGCTATGCAGGGTAACCTCTATCTGGCTAAAACCGAGACACAGGGTGAAAGCAGGGTTTCTGAAAGACTGGATAACATCGGACTGCTAAGTCAGCGCGCTGCAGATATGGTGGCGCAACTGCTTACCTTCGCACGTAAAGACAGGGTCAGTATGCAGGCTTTCTCTTTGAATAATTTCATGAAAGATGGATTTGAGCTGGCCAGAAATGCAATTCCGGAAAATGTGGAGCATATTTGTGATGTATGTTCAGAGGAATTGGTTGTCAAAGGGGATGCTACCCAGTTACAGCAAGCTTTGATGAATCTGCTTAACAATGCCAGTCATGCCGTATCAAGTGTGAAAAGACCTCGGATCAAATGTGCACTCAGCCATTTTATCGCAAACCATGCGTTTGTCAGGGAACATGCTGATCTTGTCGGTGTGAGTTTTGCCCGTCTGAGCGTGTCTGATAATGGTTGCGGTATCAGTGATGCACACATGAATAAGGTATTTGAACCATTTTTTACTACCAAAAGTGTAGGCGAAGGGACGGGGCTTGGGCTGGCTATGGTGCATGGTGCGATACAGACCCATGGTGGCGTAGTCGAGGTTGAAAGTGAAGTGGGCAAAGGTACAGATTTTCATGTCTACCTTCCTCTGGATGACGCGGAAACCATGCCGATAGAGGAGCAGGTTCAAGAGGCAGTCCGAGGCCAGCATGAGACAGTACTGCTGGTGGATGATGAGCCAACCATGCGTGAGACTGTTGGAGAAGTGCTGACCAGTATGGGCTATACCGTGCTGGAAGCCGCTGATGGTGATCAGGCACTGCAGTTGTTTAAAGAAAAACAGCAGGATATAGATTTGGTTATTTCAGATATCGTGATGCCAGTGATGGGGGGGATAGAGGCTGTGCAGCAAATGCGATTGCTCAACGGTAGCCTGCCTGTGGTTCTTATGACCGGTTATGATAAAAATCAGAGCGTTGCTTCTACCGATCAAATAGATGGGGCTGTTGTTTTGTCGAAGCCATTTTCATTTGATCTATTGAGTCATACCCTGCGCACTTTACTTGGCGGTGATTAATCGGGTTTTCCATGGACAGGTGCATGCATTCCGCGCAGGAAGAGGTATTGATTAGCCTTTACTGATAATGACTCATGGCCGTTTTTCATGTTGGAACCATTGCTGGGTTGGTCAATGTTTTCCCAGTAGTCGAGAGAAAAAACCGGCTTTAGCTTTTGCGTCAGGGGCTTTGATGAGAATGACGGATATATTGTCCGGCCCGCCAGCGTCATTGGCCAGATCGATCAGTTTCCTGGCTGCCGCTGACAGGTTATTGTGAAGCTGTGAGAGTGTATGCTGGATGACCTCATCGGAGACCACATCGGTCAGCCCATCTGAGCACATGAGGTAGAAATCACCATCGAATACGATGTCCTCAACTATGTCTGCTTCTACACCTGCATCTACTCCCAGTGCACGTGTCACCAGGTTTTTAATTCTTGAGTTGCGGGCATCGGCGGCCGTAACGAGGCCGCGCCGAACCTGTTCGTGAATCAGGGAGTGATCTTCAGTAACATGAGAGAGTGCTCCGTCTCGCAGTCGATACATGCGTGAATCACCCACATGAGCTGCAGTAATGCGATTACCATAAAACACTGCCGCAAGAACGGTAGTGCCCATGCCTGCACATTCGGTTTTGGTGCTGGCAGTCTGAAAAATGGAGTTGTTGGCAAGTAAAATAGCATCGCGGAGTAATACGGACTCTTCAGCAAAACCTGTCTTCTCATTAATCTGTGCCGTAGGGATTTCCAGAATGTTTTTTTTCAATGCAGATAAAATGATCTCTACTGCCATGCTGCTGGCAACTTCTCCGGCATTGTAACCCCCCATACCATCGGCCAATACGGCGATACCATGGGAGGGAGAGATATCGACATAATCTTCATTGTGCTGCCTTTTTTTGCCAACATCTGTCATGGCAAACATTTGCAGTGATTTCATGGGTGTGCCTCCTGGCTTCCAATCTCCCGCAGGCATTGCTGTATTCTCACAAGTGCTTCATCGGCACTGGTGATGCGCAAATCCACTTTTTTAGCCAGCAGTTGGTCGATTAACATGACTACACTAACTGGTAGGTCAGGGTTGTGTTTAAGGGGGCTGAGATGAGGCTCTTTGGCAATTTTATACATCAATTTTGAAATAGATTCACCGCGGAAGGGGCGTACTCCACATACCATCTCATACAGCATGACACCGAGAGAAAAGAAGTCAGTGCGTCCATCCAGGGTTTTACCTGCGAGTTGTTCCGGGGACATATACGATGGCGTTCCCAGTACCACACCTGCTTTGGTTTTGCTGGATTCGGTGATATGGGCGATACCGAAATCAGTTACTTTTACAGTCTTGTTTCTCAGTATCATGATGTTTGCCGGTTTAATGTCACGGTGAATCACTCCATTGTCGTGCGCATATTGCAGGGCTTCGGCAACTTTGGCAGTGATCTTCAGTACTGTAGAGACAGGTAATAGTTTTCCTTTTTTGGTGTAGCGGACGAGATCAATCCCATTGAGATATTCCATAGCAATATAAGCCAGATCATGTTCATCACCGGCATCGAAGATAGTGACAATATTAGGGTGATTAAGCATACCGGCGATCTCGGCTTCATGGAAAAAGCGGGCTTTCACCTCCTCAAGTTCGTCTGGCTCAAACTCCTGAGAGAGCGCCATCGTTTTAATGGCAACCTGCCGATTGATCTTGGGGTCCTTGCCCAGATAAACAGTCCCCATGGCTCCTTTACCCAGTTCGCTAATGATTTCATAGCGTCCCAGTGTGGGGGTGTTGTCGCCGGTTTGCAGGGATGCGGAGAGCACAGTGTTGGAGTCGCTGCTGGAGATGGTCTCTTTTGCAGATGTTGCACCGACCAGGCGGGTCTGAATGTCTTTGTAGTCGGGAGTGTGTCTGGCCATATGTTGATAGACATTAATGGCTTCTGCATATTGTCTTTTGCGTTCAAATGCCAATGCCAGTTCATAAAGAGTGGCCAGCATGTCCTTGTCGAGTGGGCAGGCAATGAATTTTTCAAATGCTTTTTCCAGCATGCCCTGACCCTGAAAGGATAAGCCCAACATTCTGTTGGTCGCATCAGGGTTGGTTGTTTTGGTTTGCTTACGGTCATGAATAATCAGGTAGCGCTTCAGGCTGAATGCGCTGTGGCCGCAGGCTAACAGCAGAGCTGAAATCATGGTCTGTAGCCATAGTTGCTGTTCAGCGAGGAAAATAAAGCCTGTTATTGGCAGCAGGGCGAACAGCAGAGTCGAAATAATAATGGCAGTTCGCGCCTTGATTCTTGGCAGAAGTAACACGAGATAACAGGTGATGAACAGTAGCAGGCCAAGTTCGAACAGGGTGGCCCAGGCGGGGCGTTGGATAAACTCCTCATTGAGGATGCTTTCCAGTACGTGGGCGCTGAGTTCACTACGTGAAATATGGGTTCCCAGTGGGGTCGAAACAGTGTTAGTGCCACTTTTTTCACTGTCCAGAAGTATGATTTTGTTTCTGAGGTCTCCCTGACCAATGGACCCACTGAGAAGTTTATCTATGCTGTATTCCGGGAAGCTCTTTCCGTTGCTATCACTGTAGAATGTGGGATAGATGCGTGCGCTGTTGTCGGTGGCGATATTGGATGCACCGAGTTCAATATCCCTGCTCATATTGATGCGTATATCATTTAACGGAATATTCTTTGATTTTGCAGCCAGAGCCAGAGACATGGAGGGGAAGTAGAGGCCGGAAGCTTCAATGATCAGAGGCTGGCTTCTAACTGTGCCGTCTGTATCTGTCAGCAGGCCCAGGTGGCCGAGTCCTGCTGAGGCATCTATGAGGCTGTTGAGGGGGAAGCGAAGGTTTGTTGCAGCTATGGGTCTTGCCCCCGAGTCATCCCGATTGATCTGTTTGATTGCGGTCTGCCTTATGTGAGCGGGCAGAGTGCTGCTCGTGGTTTCACTGTTACTGCTGGCATCAAGAAATATTGGCAACAGTGTGTTGCCAGAGTGGCGCACTGATTGAACCAGTGGTGAGGGCTTGTAATCAGGAGTGCTCGTTTTCGAGGCTTCGGTATGCAGGCCATCGAGTGCAATAACACGCGCTCCAGCTGCAGATAGTCGGTCAATTGCAGCCGCCAAAAGTGTTTGTTGCTCAGGTTGGGCTACTTTGGAGTCAACTTTTAGTAATACTATGTTGCCATCGGATGCATGGGTATTGGACTGCATGGCCAAATCATAACTTTTAAGCTCGAAAATTTTTGCAGGATTGATATCACTTAGATAGAGGCTCAGAAACAGTCCGGAAATAATGGTGCCAATGAACCAGTCTGATTTCCATATTGCGCCATATTTCAATGGATAACCCTCTCCGTCGGAATCTAGAACTGCGGTAAATTATAAATGCATGATCTTGGCAATAATGTGCATCAGGCGCAACAGTGCAGAGCAGTTTTTTTTACTGGTATGATTTCCCAAACATGCCGCATAAAAAAAAGTGCCCTTGAGCATATTGACATGCATGGTTCGGCTCCGTACGGTTCGCGCACTTTTTGATCCCTGATAGTTCAGTTGGTAGAACGGTGGACTGTTAATCCATATGTCGCAGGTTCGAGTCCTGCTCAGGGAGCCATTTGTTGAAAGGGTCGGTTTTTATAACCGGCCCTTTTTTTATGCTGTTTTGGTGCTGATTCCTTTGAAGCTAAATTCACTCAGAGTGTTGAAATTATTCATGGCATTCATATTAACTATGGAACTAAATAAGGTATTACGGATGTCTCCGTATTAGTTTTGCAGAGTCTGGCTGGAAACTTTTTTGATAATTCGAAAGCCATATATATAATGTGTCTATTGTGATGGCGTTGTTGTGGCTTCACAACCAACAGCTTTGTGAGTGCAAGGGCTAACCTGATAAGTTAAAGGTGCTGAAGAGATGTGATTTTACAGTGATTTTTAAGTATGATGTTTATTTATTAAGGCACTTCGGATAACTTGATTAATAATAATTAATTTACTAAGGTGCGAAGGGTTTTTTATCCGCCTAGGCTATGTGCGGATGTGGTGGTTTGGGTGAAGTACAATCGGGGTGGATGAATGGATTCTTATTTATTGTGGACTAAAAAGTCGATTTTAACCTTTTTTACTGCAGTTGTAATGCTGTGTTTCGGGTCATCTGCAGCACTGGCTGCAATGGGTGATCGTCTGGAGGTTGCCGTAGTTAAAGCGCCGCTTTATGCGGGGCCATCATCAACTGCATCGCGATTATTCAGTTTGAAGAGTGGAGAGTTGATGGTTGAGATGGAGCGACAGGGGGGCTGGGTGTTTGTCGCTGTAAAGCGCACCGGTGCTCAAGGCTGGATTCGTTCATCTCAAGTGCAGGGGGCAGTGATCAGAACTGCGGCTAAACGAGCTGCGAAATCTGTTGTTAAAAAGAAAGCTGCCAGCAGAGTGAAAGGGAAGGCGAAAAAAGTAGCCGATATCGTCACAACATCCCGACAGGTTTCTTTGCAGTCTATGGGTTTTAAAAATGGTGTTATGTTTGAAGGTACTGCAGGTACGCATGCACATACGTTCTTTTTTGATTCACCACTGGATACGCGCATTGTAAATGGTAAATTCAGGCTGCTCTATCGCGCATCTCCTGATGTGCATAAGAAATCCAGCCTTCGTGTTTCTGTGAATGATGTGCCATACAGACAGGTAGGGCTATCGGCTGATGGGGCCATGCATGAATTGGATATAATGCTTCCTGCATCAGCCTTTCACGGTGAGAACGTTAAGGTAACGGTGCGCAGTACTTTGCTGGTTACCGAGGACCGTTGTTTTGATGATCGTATCAACGGTGCTTTTCTGCATGTGCTGCCTGAATCTTCACTGACGATTGCATATCAGTCTGTCGAACGTTCAATTCGTGATGCTTGGCGTATGTTACCGCAGAAGGTGTCTATCAGTCTTTCCGAGGGAGCATTAAGTGAGGACCAGTTTGCCTCGGCTCTTGGTCTGATGGCACTACTTGTGGAAGATGGAAAAGAGGTTGTGATCAAGCGTCTTCCCGAGATTGGCGATATTGTTGTCGCACCGAAGGTTGAGCTTGAAAAACTGATTGATGACAAGCGGATTACTGTGGGTGAAAAAGGCATGGTAGCAAGCATGGGCAGGGCGCTTGACCATGTAAGTAATCTTGCGCTGATTAATCTTCAGGACCGTGCGGCCATTGTGGTGACTGATCCCTACGATGTGCAGCCGATGTATCTGTTGAGTAATGAGTGGAGGCTGCTGAGTGCTGGTAAAGCCTACCGTGTATACAGACCGGATGATCTGCGCATGAAACTTGGTCTGCTCGGCCAGGAAGGTGAGGCCGGTTACTACTCCCTGCCACTTGCGAAGTTAGGATTTGAGCCGAGTGTGAAATATATTACCAGAGAAACAAGCTGGCAGATGGTGATTCAGCCGTTTACTCTACCTGTTGGTACGCGCCCTGATTTCCTGAGTTTGAACATCATTGCTCCGGTACGTTGGGAGAAGGATCCCACTTATGAAATGTATGTGTTTCTCAATGATGTGTTGGTGAAATCTGCACGGCTTGAAAACTCAGGTCTGGTACAGAACTTTACTATTAATCTTCCGACGGAATATCAGAAGCAGTACAATGATGTGCGTATCGTGGTTCAGCATGACGTTGATCAGGGTGATTGCCGCGGCGTGATGCCGCATGATTATGTCCAGATTACTCCGGATAGCGCGCTGGTGGTGAAAAAGAATGAAGATGCGGCACCAACAAAATTCTCGGATCTGGGTAACTACTTTTCCCAAGGCTTTGATACCTATCTGGAACGCTCATATCTGACTAATCCGGAGCGTGCGCTGCACTTGCTGGCCCGCTTGGCAGCTGATTTCCCGTTGCTGATCGATCATTCGCGTCTCAGTTTTGCTGAGGCAGATGATGTATTGCAGCCCTCCAGTCCGTTCGTGGCTGTAGGGCGATTTTCGCTGGGTGATGATATTGAAGCACCAGTACGATTCGACCGCGGTCGCGTGAAGATACTCTCTCCAAATGGGGAGACCTATTTCGATGTTAGTAATCTTTCAGGTATTACGGTTGCTGAAATTGTTAAGGCACCGTCAGCCTATGGTCTGTGGGTGAATCCGTCGGAGGCTGCGAGCCTGCCTGTCATGGAGCGCCTTGAACTTACCGAGGATGATGTTGCCTTTATTGACTCACTTGGTGTGATCAAAACGTTGAACAGTCAGGAGCCTTCTCTGGCTCAGGTCTATTATCCCGATGTGGAAGACTGGTTTGATGTGCTGGGTAAATACCGCTTCTGGTTGATGGTATTGCTCTGGTTCCTGTTGACCATGGTTATTGTGTACCTCTACCGTATGTCCAGATCTAACAAGCTTGCTCGTGAAGAGGACGATGCTCTTTATCAGGCTGAGGAAGAGCGCATGCAGGGATCGGCCGCTGCCAATATGCATGAGGATCACACGATTCATCCGGGTGATACGCTGGATCATCTTGATGAGAAAAGGTAAGCACGGGTATGAGCCAATCCGAAGGGGTGGTCAAGCCTCGAATTGGTGAGTTGCTGATGGGCCGAGAGCTCATCAGCAACGACCAGTTGGAGCAGGCGCTCAGTATTCAGAAAGCAGAAGGTGGCAGGTTAGGAGATATTATCCTGGCTCAAGGCTGGGTTGGTGCCGTAGATTTCTACGATGCATTGACCGACCATTTTCGCAAAGGACGCATTGGTGATCTGCTGCTTGAAAAGGGTTTGATTGACGAGGCTCAGTTAAATGATGCGATTGAGACCCAGAAGCACTGGGGGACCAGACTTGGCGATATTATCCAGGCCAAAGGCTGGGTGAAACCGTATTTGCTTGGTCAGACGCTGGCAGAGCATTTTGAAAAGCCGAACGTGGATCTTATCAAGGATCGCCTTGATGAGTCGTTGTTGGATCGTGACAGTCTGTCGACCTACTCGGAAAACCTGTTTGTACCATGGCGTAGGGAGGGAGGCCTTCTGAAGGTTGCTGTTGTGGATGTGAACCCTCAGTTGCTTGAACTGGTTGATGAGATTGTCGGCGAGCCATTTGATTTTGTGATCACGTCAAAGTTTGACATTATCTGGATACTGCAGGATATCGGGAATCAGTTTTATACTGAAAAAGCAGTACACGAACTGGCCAATAGCAAGCCGGAATTTTCTGCCTCTGAGGTGTTTACCGACCGACAACTGATTTTCGCGTTTATCTGGATGACGATCAGTGTGGGGGCAGTAGCAATATGGCCGGTGAATTCGCTGGTATTACTCAATATGGGTATCTCAATTTTTCTGCTACTGAATTTTGGTCTCCGTATTCTTCTCACATGGGTCGGAGGAGACAAACATTTTGATAACCTGGTGACAGATGAAGAGGTGATGGCACTGGATGAACGTTCATTGCCGGTCTATTCGATTTTGTTACCGATGTACCATGAGGCTGCAACCCTGCCCAATATTGCCCAGGCCCTGCGTTCTATTGACTACCCATTGTCAAAGCTTGATATCAAATTGATCCTTGAGGTTGATGATGATGAAACTATTAATAAGGCGAAAGAGTTGGGTCTTGAAGGGATTTTTGAGATCATTCGTGTGCCGGAATCTCTACCCAAAACCAAGCCCAAGGCGTGTAACTACGCCCTGCATTTTTGCAGGGGAGAGCTGGCGACCATTTATGACGGGGAGGATGCACCTGAGCCAGATCAGTTGAAAAAGTGTGTGATCGCATTCCGTAAAGCCCCTGAAAATACAGCGGTGATTCAGGCAAGGCTTAATTATTTCAATGTGGCAGAAAACTGGCTGACACGCATGTTTACTATGGAGTACAGTCTCTGGTTCGACTTTTATCTGCCAGCACTGGATGCACTGCGTATTCCTATTCCTCTGGGTGGCACTTCGAATCACTTTAAGATGCATATCTTACGTGAGATGGAAGGTTGGGATCCCTACAATGTGACTGAGGATTGCGATCTTGGCGTGCGTTTGACACAGAGAAATTATCGTGTGGGTGTTGTGAACTCGACGACCTTTGAGGAGGCGAATAACTCGATTCCAAACTGGATCCGCCAGCGCTCTCGCTGGTTGAAAGGTTACATGCAGAGTTACCTCGTTCATATGCGTACCCCTTTGAAACTATACGGACAGTTGGGTCATGTCGGTTTTTGGGGCTTCCAGTTCTTTATCGGCGGTACGATTGTCAGTGCTCTGATTACACCCTTACTGTTCTTAACCTACATCATATGGTTATTTACCTCGACTACCATCTTTAATGAATATTTTCCACCATTCGTTCTGTATATAACGCTGTTTAATCTGCTGATTGCTAACGGGTTTTTGATCTATCTGTTTATGCTCAGTGGTTTTAAACGCAGATATTTTGCCCTGATTCCATGGGCACTGACCGTACCTTTTTACTGGATGCTGCAGTCATGGGCCGGTTACAAAGGTTTGTGGCAATTGATTCATAATCCGTTTTACTGGGAAAAAACGCATCATGGTCTGACAACATTTGATGTAACCCATGATGTTAAAGCAGATAAAACTCCCGTTCGCAGTACCCCTGGCAGCCAGGGAGTTGGCCGATGAATGCTATTATTGGTCGTACCGGACTGCAGGGTAAGGGCTTTCTCTCTCTGCTGGTGCTGATTATGGGCGTGGTCACAGTCTGGCTGCTTGCCAACGGCTTTTTGTCAGAAAATGCCACAGCACGATGGTCAACGGTGATTGCCGCACTTGGTGCAAAAGAAATATTGCTTGAAAACTTTACGTTCCTGATTCCTCATCTTCCCCTTTATCTGCTGGTTCCGTTTTATTATATACCGGGTCTGGAGAGTGGGGGAGCTCCGTATCTGCTTTCTCTTATGACAGTAACATTTCTTCTCTTTTTATGGGCGAACCATCTCAAAGAGGTAGAGATGAGTCAGGTACGGCTGGCTGTGCTCGGACTCCTCATCGTGATACATCCCGGGTTTTTGTGGGCAGCAACTTCAGGTTCACATATTGCTTTGAGTATGCTGGCGTTTTATCTGCTCTACCGGGCATCCCAGCACATTATTACAGTACATGATATTCACTCTTATATATCATTGGCAGTTACGTTTGTTTTCTTCTTCTTTATTGATGGGTCTGCTGTTTATATCTTTGTGGCACTGATTCCACTTCTGGTCGTGATTGCACCGCGTCGAACCATCATGGTTTCACCATTCAGTCTTTATCTGATTGTGGGAACACCTTTTGCCTTTGCTGTTGGTACCTGGGCCTATATGAACTGGATTTTTGAAGGTTCATTTCTTCACTTTATTGAACATTCTGATTCGATATTCCTTGGTGGGCAGATGCATGCCAAGGATTACCCATGGTTGCTCGATTACGGCGGACAGTTTTTTAAACCCTTGCTGGCTGCAACCGGGTATCTGCTGATCGCCTATCCTGTGTCTCTCTATCTGCTGCTTGATACGATCAATGATAACAGTCGCTTTAGAGCATCGTTTGTACTGCTGTTGCATCCGTTGATTGCGATTGGTATTGCAACCAGTCAGAACTATTTGACACACCCGTTTGAAATTCTAACGCTGGTGAGTGCCGGTCTAATGGCTGAGCTTACCTATGTGAAAATGCAAACGCGTCGTGAATATATCTTCCTGGTTGTATTTATGCTGGTCAGTGTGGTTGGTGGTTGGTGGTTGTTTATTGAAACGTCAAATCCACAAATGAAACAGTGGGTGCAGGCTCTCTCTGGAAAAAATGTCTCAAACGCCAGGGAAGATGGTGATTTGCAGCTGGGTTTGTGGTTGAAGGATCACAGGCAGCCAACGTTGATTTATGAAAGAAGTGCATACAAGGTCATCGCTGCAAGAGGAGATGCAGAAGGACTGATGCTTTCATTCTCTCAGGATTTTAAATCCCTGATGCGTGAGCGGAACCCGAAAGTACGACAGATTGCTGTGCCGCAACCGGATTCGACGGTTGGCAGGCGTGATTGGGTGAATATTCGTTACCCTCATCTTTATGGGCATGGCATGAAAGGCTTCCGTCTGGTTTACGATCACCTTGGCTGGCGCGTTTATCGGAGAATCAATGCGTAGTCCGATGCTTCTTCTGGCTCTGTTGTTTATGGTATCTACTCTGTTTGTTGGTTGCAGTAGTGACGGCCTGCAGAATGACAAGATGCTGCGTGGTTTTAATGCATTGCAGCATAAAAATGTAGCTTGGGACGATTCACGAGCGCGCAGGTCGGTAAAGAAACTGGCAGCAATGGGATCCAACGCTGTAATCTTTATACCGTTTCTTGAGCAAGATACGGTGGCTTCGCTTGAAGTTAGAAAATCGGATGCGGTGACTGAAACGCAGTTGAAGGCAGCCATAGCCTATGCTCATGAATTCGATTTGAAGGTGGTTATTAAACCTCAGATGCTGATTCCCGGTTCCTGGGCCGGGGCCATTAATCACGCTGATCCTCATAGCTGGGCGGCGTGGTTTGAGAGCTATTCCAGGCAGATTATTGCATGTGCCCGTTTTGCATCCAGGCATGGTGTGGATGCGTTTGTTGTTGGTACTGAACTTTCCCAGGCATCCAGGCATGTGGACTGGCCAGGACTTATTGCACAGGTGCGGGAGATCCTTCCAAGACCGGTGTTGTTGAGCTATGCGGCACATAATACTGCAGGACTCAAAGCTTTTCCGCATTGGAAGGCCTTGGATACTGTTGGGTTAACCCTGTACCCTTCACTGGGTAGTACAGGTGAAAAAGCGGACATGCAGGTTCATATTGAAAATGCAGTAGAGGAACTCAGGCAGGCGGCGAAAGAAATTAACCGACCGCTTTGGGTGATGGAGATTGGCATGCCATCAGCAGCAGGTGCTTCAGCAAAACCATGGGAGTGGGAGCAGTTGAAAGTTGCAACTGTGGATTTAACGCTGCAGCGCGATGCACTGGATCTATGGTTAAGGGCGCTGGATCAACCGTGGGTGAATGGTGTGTATCTATGGGCATGGTATAGTGATGCTAAAGCCGGTGGTGGCAATGACGCGGATTTCACGCCTCAGAATAAACCGGCTGAATATATTATCAGACGTTATTGGAAGTCATAAGTGGAAGGGGCGGGTATGGGTCTAGTGATTGGACAAGACAGGAAAGCGTTGATTGTTGTCAGTGCTCTGCTTGCACTACTGTTGGCAGTGTCAGGTAAAGCTAATGCAGGTGTGGGTATGCTGGAGCAGGGTGAAAATCTTGTGTCCGCTGATTTAAGCTTTGATGCTGCTAACAAGCACTGGGATGTGAACCGCAATGTGATTACCAACGTCTGCAAGGCACGAAACACCAGTTTGGCGCTCGGTTATGAGTATGGATGGTCTTATTATCATACTGTTTATGCTACCGTAGGTCTTGGCCAGCGTCGTTGTGGACAGGCCAACCAGCCAGGTGGCGGGCTGCTGATATCCGGTCAGGCAACCGGCCTTGGTGATGTTGAGTTGGGTGTGAGAACCCGGTTTTCCGGTAATTATATTGACAGTGCAGCATGGGAAGCATTTGTGATTATCCCGACTGGTTATGATAACAACAGCCCTTCAGCTCTGGGTAAAGGGGCCCTCGGTGCTGGTCTTGGAGTACTGTTTTCATCCCACCCCAGAGATAACTTCCCTTATAGAACCTGGGGCGTGAACTCTAAAAAATGGGGCTGGAAAGCTGGTGCTAAGTTTACTTATTTCTTTAGTGGTAAGGGTAACTCATTAAGGTCATATGCTGGCATTCAGTATGCCTTTACAGGCTCGGATTTTGAACGAACAGGTGATTTCCTGGATCTCCGTATTATCAATAATATCGGTTTTTCTCGCAATGGTGTGCAGCAACAGATATTTGTAAATCAGGCAGCATCCAGTCTGACAAGTTCGGATCAGACGTCACTACAGCTCAGTTATAGTCACTCTTTTGGCAATGGCTGGAATACAAACGTGCGTATTGGTAAAGCATTCTTTGGTCGCAATGCACCGATCTCATGGTTTACAGGCGCAGGCATTAGCTACAGGTGGAGAGACTAAGCTATGCTTGAAAGAAATAAATTCTTCGCCCGTTTGGCTGTGCTGTCAATTACGACAGTAACTGCCAGTGCGTGGTTGTTTGCAGCAGAGGGTGATGTGTATCAGTTACTGGATACATCTAATCTTCGTAAGGGACCGGACAGCTCTTTTGAAGTGGTGACGATGGTTGAGCAGGGAGAAACTGCTACTGAATTACGTAGCAAGGGTGACTGGAAGCAAGTACGCCTTGTAAGCGGAGAATCCGGCTGGGCTTATAGCCCGTCTATGCAGAAGGTTTCGGTAGCAACAGTCAGTACGGTTGAGCAATCTGTTCCTGTTGTAGATGTAGCGCAGCAGCCGGTTCGACTCCTGGATCAGAATATAGTAACCGCCGAGCCTGATTCAGCTCAGGTGGTAGCACAACCGGATGTGATTGAGCCAGTCGAAGTCATCACTAGCGAACCAACGGTGGCAGTGCCTACAGTAGCCGTTGCACCGGCAGGCCCGGTGACTGAAGTTTTTGAATTGAATGGCTATGGTGCTGTTAAGCAGCCAGTGCCTGCCGTGGATTCAACACAACAGCCTTTAGAGACTCTTGATGAAGTAGGGACACCAGTAGCGGTGGTTACAGTTCCTGTTGCTGCTGAACTGGCAGGGACTGTGACAGAAGCTTTTGCATTGAATGGTTATGGCGCTGTTGTGCAGCAAGACCCTGTGGTGAATCTAGAGCAGCAGCCTTTAGAAACTCTGGATCAGACTGTAGAGCCAGTCGAAGAGGTTGCGGCTCCTGTAGTTGCTGAACCGGCAATCATTGAACCAGTCGAAGTAGTTACTGCCGAACCAGCGGCAGGTTCTGTGGCTGAAGCTTTTGAATTGAATGGTTATGGCGTTGTTACACAGGCTGAGCCTGTTATAGATGTAGGACAACAGCCTTTAGAAGATCTGGTTCAGACTGTGGAGCCGGTCGAAACGATTACCGTTCCTGTAGTTGCTGAGCCGAAAGTGACTGAAACTACTGCAGCCGTTGAACCGGTTGTTCAGCCCAAAACTGTTGAATCAGCAAGGGTGGCTGCTCCTGTAGTCAAAAAGAGAGAAGAAGTACCGTTATCTGCCATGGTTGCAAAGCCGACGGCTAATGAGCCGTCAGTAGCAGTAGTTGATCAGCCGCTTAGCGTAGCAAAACAGGCCACTGTCCCTGAACCTTCCAAAAGCCTGCAGAGTGATTCCGTTCAGCAATCCAGTGTGACTCCAGTATTTGAATCTGGAGAAAAGCAGCTTGTAAAAACTACAACCATTCGAACCGGACCGGGTGCATTATATGAAGTGCTGGGCTGGGCTGGAAATGGTGCTCATGTGGTTGCACTTGCGGCGCAGGGACAGTGGATGAAAGTTCGAATGCGTGAGAGCGGGCGCATCGGGTGGATAGAAGCATCATCTATACAGGGAAACGCTGTGGATAAAGGTGTTTTGCTGAGCCAGAAAGGACCTCTTCCAGTTGAAAAAACAGTGACTGTGAGCGAACCGGTCAAGATGGATGAAAATCTTGCGATAAAACCGGTCGAGGCCACAGTTGCCAATAAGTCTGAGCCGCTCAAACCGACAGTTGTCTCAGCAAACAAAGCCGTAACCGCGGACGTTGTTGTAATCAGTGCTAATGAGCCCGAAGTTATGGCTATTCCAAAACAGCAGAGGGTCGTTCCAAAAGATACTGCACCTGAACAAAATCTGTTGCGCTTTACCCGAAAAGCCAACCTGCGGGCTGGCCCTGATTCGAAATATGATGTCGTGACATGGGCTGGGCTGGACTCTTTTGCAACTGAACTGGGGGCAAGTGGTGATTGGCTCAGGGTACAGATGCAACAAAGCAAGCGTATCGGTTGGGTATTCAAAAGCTCTATGGCGTTGGTGAAGGCAGCTATACCTTCAACAAGTGTGATGAAAGTGGAACAACAGCAACCGGTAGTTACGAGCGTGGCAGCGGCAGGGAAATTGCAACCGCTTCGGGCCGAAGGGAGAGGCGGGCAACTTTACTTTTTCAAACAGACCAGCAATTTGAGAGCAGGGCCGGGAAGCAAGTATGATGTCGTAGCCTGGGGCGCTCGAAATGAATCAGCCTCCGAGGTTGCTCGCAAGGGCGACTGGAGCAGAGTAAGTATGACACTCAGCAACAAGGTTGGTTGGGTTCCGAATAGTGCTCTGGTGCTGGCTGCAAGTGCCCCTGTTGCTGTAGCGGCTCCAGCCAAAGTTCAACCAATTCTTATCAGGAAACCGGCAGCAACAAGTGGCGAAATGTATGAGGTGGTGAAAACTTCTACACTGCGTACAGATGCCAATCAGGCGGCTGATATTAACAGCTGGGTGGCAAAAGGTTCTTCGGTTGCACTCCTGCAGCGCCGGAATGGTTGGTCCAGAGTAAATCCTCAGGTGAATGGTAAATCGGCTGGCTGGATCAGATCTGACCTGTTAAGGGCAATGAAGCCGGAGCTGCATGTCGTTCGTGGTGAGCATGTGATCGGCAAGCACAATGCCGAGCAGTATAAAAACAGAGTTTCGCATAACGAAACATTTAACTTCTCTTACGCTGCTCTTGAACAGGCTTTGTATAAGGTTCCGGTGGAACAGTTTCATATCAACATGGATAGTGATGATCTGGAAGCACTTTTCAGAAAAGACACCTATGATCGATCCGCATTTGATATAGAAATGAAGACCAAAGGACATACGCTGGATAAAACACTGTTGGGTACAGTCAATGTGCTGGGTAGTTCGACCCGTGTGTTTGCCAAGAAATCGCTACTTATCAAGTTGGATAAAGAGGGTGGTCGCTGGTACGGGCATCGCAGAGTTGCTCTGCGTTCGATGGCATCAGACAAGGCAATGATGCGTGAGTGGATGGCCTGGAAGTTGATGGCAGCACTGGGTATGAAGGTACCGGAAGTACATTTTGTCCGGGTTAGTTTCAATGGAGGGCAGCGCGTGGGGCTCTATCTTTCTATTGAGTGGATGGGAACCAATTTCCTGGCCGCAAACAATATGGATACCAGAGGCGAGTTTTATCAGCCTGAAGATGCTGAGTACTGTGGTGATTTGAATAGTACGGATCGCATGGATATCTGTTTTAACAAAATTACACCACAGGATGGGGATTACTCTACGCTGACAGAGATGGCCAGAGGCATCAGCACGGCTTCAGTGGGTAATATGCATAAGGTTTTAGCCAAGCATTTTGATGATGAGTCTGTACTGAACTGGATCACCGTCAATGCATTGGTGACGAATGGTGATACCTATAACAAGAACTACTGGTTGTATCATGATCCTAAAGTGAAAAAGTGGACCGTGATTCCATGGGATTACAATCTTACTTATGGGCGTACTTATGACCCTTATGTGGAGAGTCCGTACAAAACATTTAATGATAACTTCCAGTATTATTATCCTCCAGATGTCGGGGCGAGTAACCCGCTGAAAGATCATGCTTTGCGCAATCCGCATCTGCGCTATCGCCTGGAACAGAAGATCAGGCATCTGCTCGGATTGGAAGCCAATGGTTCGGAAGCGACCTATGGCTGGTTCTCACCGACAGTGATGCATGCTCGTATTGGGAATCTGGCTTCAGTGGTTGGTAAGGAGCTGTATCGTGATAACTTTATAGTTTATGGCGAAGATGATTTCAGGAAGACTTATGAGGCATTGATGTATTATGTGACTGCACATGCCAATTTCCTGAATAAAAAACTGTTCGGGAAGTTCGAGTGGGAGCCTGTCGATCCGAAGGCTCCGGCTGTGTTTGATGCACCACTACCAAGTGAACTTTATGGGCAAGGGTTCATCAATGCCGGTGCTGACTCGGTCTACATGACGGATGAGGGTTGGGGTTTGCTGGTTGGTAAGCTGGTGCTGAATCAACCTGTTGTGGCTAAGGCAGAAGTGAAAATGAATGTCGAGGGTGGTCAGAAACCGAAATACCTTCCGACCGGATACCCTGCGAGCCGTTGTATTCAACGTTCATGGGTGCTTTCAGTTGAGCCCCGTGTGACTGCAACAGCGGATCTGATGGTTGAATACCTTCAAGAGAATTCGCGCAGGAGTGAGGTGCCGGTGACGGTGCGTGAGCAAGAGCTTGAGTTGTGGATGAATGACGGGGATCGCTGGAAACCACTGAAAACAGAAGTGAATGAGTATGCAAATACACTTACAGCCAGAGATGTGCCGGTAAGATCTGGCCGTACGCAGCGTTTTGTGGCTTGTAGTCCGTTCTGATTTTCAGACTTTGTTAGCATCATAGATACTGATTGTCCTCCAAATGGGGAGGGGATACTTGTTTATGTGGGTCTGATACAATGCCGTACTTCTGTGGGGGAAGTGTGGTTTTGACAGGTGACAACTTTCAGGGTTTATGGAGAGTAATCCACTTACTTTGTTAATGGTTATGTGTGGTCAGGGGATGGCCTGACAAGACATGTACAGCTGGTTGATGAACAGTTCAGTGGTGTGGGGTTAAATTGGCAAATTTGGTGCAACATATATGGTATGATCTGCGTAGCCCTGAAGGCAGGGCGACATTTCAGTTCGCGATCCGCCTGTTTCTTATTCTGCTGGCCTATTATCTGATGAAGCCGGTGCGTGAAGGATTGATCCTTGAAGGCGGCAGTGCAGAAATTCGAAGTTATGCCCTGGCTGGCCAGGCACTGTTGCTTCTGATACTGGTGCCCTTTTACAGTCACATTATAAAGCACCTGCAAGGGGACAAACTGTTCCACGTAGTAACACTCTTTCTGGCCGCCAATATCATGCTGTTTTATGCGCTTGGAACGGCCGGTTATGATATCGGTGTAGCCTTCTTTATCTGGCTGGGTATTTTTTCAGTGCTGCAAATTTCCCAGTTTTGGACCATGGTCAGTGATTATCATTGTGTAGAAACGGGCAAGCGTTTGACCTCTTACATCGCTATTGGTGGCTCTTTGGGGGCCATGATTGGTGCGATGATTGCCAAGTTTCTTTATATGGAACTGGGCGCATATGGACTGATGGTTTTTGCTACGGTAATGCTGCTGGTTGCTGTATTCATTCCAACAGCAGACATCTCTTTGAAGAAGGAAGCGAAGCCCCTCTCCGATGAGGAGTCGATATCACATATGTTGGGAGGGCTGAAACGGGTTTTTGATACCAGTTATCTGCGTTGGATTGCGGTATCTGTAGTATTATTGAACCTGATTAACTCTACCGGTGAATTTATTCTGGCCGACTTTGTAACCGGAGAAAAAAGCGGTGATGAAATCGGCGCTTTTTATGCGGATTTTTATCTCTATGTGAATATTGCCACATTGATCCTGCAGGCTTTTGTTGTACGTCCTATGTATCAGGTCATAGGAGTCGGTGGTGCACTGATAAGCCTGGCAGTGTTTAATCTCATCATGTATGTCTCTGTGATTGCATTTCCGGTACTTGCATGGTTTGCCATTGTGAAAATGGCTGATAACAGTATTGATTACTCTGTGGCGAACACGACTAAGCAGATACTTTTCCTGCCGTTGGACAGACTTACAAGGTATGAAGGTATGTTGGCTGTGAATACATTCTTCACCCGTTTTGGGGACCTGATTCAAGGCGGCCTTATCTTTGTTGTTATTGCTGTGATGGCTATGCCTGCGATATTCCTGGTAGGCGTTAACATAGTCCTATGCCTGCTCTGGTTGTTTGTCACGATTAGAGTAAGCAAGCGTTTTAAAGAGTGGAGCAAGCGATCAGAAGAGCGTCTGGATGCCGCAGAGAAAGAAATATAATGATAATGAGCTTAAGAGGTAGTAAGCATATGAATCAGTCGATTAGAGGTGTGGTGTTAGCCGGTGGTTCCGGAACACGGCTGTGGCCATTATCCAGGCAGCAGTTGCCCAAGCAGTTTCTGAATCTCAATGGTGTGGATAGTATGTTAAGTGCAACGATTTCACGTTTGAATCCGCTGATCAGCAGAGATAATGTGTGGGTTGTAACCGGAGAATCTCATGCCAGTGGTGAGGCTTTTTCTGAACTCGATGGTTTGAATCAGATCCTGGAACCGTGTGGGCGTAATACAGCACCCGCGATTGCAGTTTCTGCAGCGCTGTTTCTTGATCTTAATAAAGAAGACAGTGTTATGGTTATACTTCCGGCAGATCATATTATCAGTAAGCAGGCGGCCTTTCAGGCTTGTCTGAAAAAAGCGGTGGATGCTGCGCTGAACGATCAACTGGTCACCTTTGGCATTGTTCCTACTCAACCTGAAACAGGCTTTGGGTATGTGCAGGCCGAAGCAGGTGAAGCAGAAGTGTTACCGGTAGTTCGTTTTGTAGAGAAACCGTGTCTGGAAGATGCTGAGCGGATGCTTGCTGATGGTAATTATTACTGGAACTCAGGCATGTTTGTCTGGAAAGCTTCAACCATACTTGAAGAGATAGAGGCCTACCTGCCGGAAGTCTTTGAAGTCTTGAGTAAGATGCGTAAGCGCTGGAATGCTGGTGAATCATGGCAAGAGGTGGTTCGCGACTCATTTGGTCAGATGCCGGATATCTCTATCGACTACGGCATTATGGAGAAGTCACAACGTGTTTCACTGGTGGTTGCAGACATAGGCTGGTCAGATGTGGGAAGCTGGGATGCTGTGCATGAGATGGCCCAGCATGATGAAAATGGTAACGATATCAGCGGGAATGTGCTGTCGATCGATTGTAAGGGTTCGCTGCTGCGTAGTGAATCACGTCTGATCGCTGCGGTAGGTCTGGAAGATATTATTGCAGTTGAAACCCCTGATGCCATTCTGCTGGCTAAAGCGGGAGATAGTCAGCGCGTTAAAGATGTTGTGAACGAGTTGAAGCTGGGGAATGACAGTTATCATCTTGAGCATGTAACAGTACGCAGGCCGTGGGGTAGTTATACCGTATTGGAAGACTCCGGAAGTAGTTACAAGCTGAAACGAATCGAGGTTGTACCCGGTGGCAGGCTTAGTCTGCAATCACATCAACATCGTTCAGAGCACTGGATTGTAGTCAGTGGGACAGCGACAGTGACATGTGGTGATCTGGTGAAGGTCGTTGCCAAAAACGGCAGTGCCTATATTCCTATCGGCGAACTACATCGGCTGGAAAACAAGGGTAAGGTACCACTGCAGTTGATCGAAGTGCAGGTAGGTGAGTATCTTGGTGAAGATGATATTGAGCGATTTGAAGATACCTATGGCAGAGTGAAATAAGACCCTTTTGTTCTTATTGAACTCGGGAGAGGCCTTGCAAAGCGAGTTGTCACTGTGAGTATGAGCAGATGAAACCTCAACTGCTGCTGTTTAAACTGATTGCCATGCTGTTTTTTCTGCTGTTCTCTCAAGCAGTCTGGGCAGGCAATGCAGTGAAAGATGTGCGTATGTGGACGGCACCGGATCACACACGTCTGGTGTTCGATATGAAAGGGAAGGCCAAGTACCAACTGTTTCGCTTACATAAACCTGAACGTATTGTCATTGACATACAGAACACAACGTTTAAATCGAACATGAACAAGCTGGCTTTTCCGGATCCTGTGATAAAAGGGATTCGACATGGTACTCCTGAGAAAGGAGTCCTTCGCATTGTCATTGATGTAAAAGAGAAGGTGCAGCCTCGTTCCTTTCCACTCAAACCGACAAAGGGTAAACCCCACCGTCTGGTCGTGGACCTGATACGCCCCGATCAGGCAAAAAAAGAGGCTTTGACTGCCGGGGTGAGCCGTGCGAAAAAAGGATTGATCATTGCTATTGATGCAGGCCATGGTGGTGAAGACCCGGGTGCTGTAGGGCAGCGTAAACTATATGAAAAGACCGTTACACTCGCTGTTGCCAAAGAGCTGGCAAAGATAGTAAATGCAACACCGGGCATGAAGGCCGTATTGATTCGAAAGGGTGACTACTTTGTTTCACTGGGTAAGCGGGTTCGACTGGCTCGCAAGGCCAAAGCAGATTTGATGATCAGTATCCATGCCGATGCTGTACGTACCCGCAGTGTGCAGGGGGCCAGTGTTTATACATTAAGTGAGCGTGGTGCTACTCAGGATAAAGCGGCAAGAGCATTGGCGGCTAAAGAGAATGCAGCTGATGAGGTTGGTGGCGTAGCCTTTGATCAGCTCAATGATCCGGTCGTAAACAGCATCCTTGGCAAGATGTTACGCACCGACAGTATCAACAGCTCACATATGTTGGCCGAAACGATCATTAAGCGAATGAAAAGGGCTGGTCCGATCAAGTATGCAGTACCCAAGCGAGCCCGCTTTGCAGTATTGAGTGCGATGGAGATTCCCAGCGTACTGGTTGAACTGGATTATATTTCTAATCCGGTGAGGGAAAAGAAATTGAAAAGCAAAAAGCATCAACGTCTGCTCGCATCAGCTCTGTTTGATGCAAGTGTCGATTTCTTTCATAAAATGGGTCGCCTGAAACATCCAAAAGCAAAATCCTCGGCTCAAGTTCCATTTTTATCCACCGAACAGTTGCTGGCAGACGCAGGTTATATGCAATGACGAACAACACTACTTCCACAGACTTATACCGCAGACTGCTGGGTTTTCTTACTCCATATAAAGGGCGTCTGAGTATCGCCATAGTTTGTATGATTATTCTTGCAGCCTGCACTGCAGCCATGGCCTATATGCTCAAGCCTGTGTTGGATGAGGCCCTGACAGGAAAGAGTAAGGAGCTGATCTATCTGATTCCCGCTCTGGTGATAGGATTGTATCTGATCAAGGGGGCAGCCTATTTCGGTCAGGCCTATATGATGGGCTATATCGGCCAGCGTGTGATTTTTGACCTTCGCAATCTGCTCTATGAACGACTGACTGATCAGTCGCTGGCATTCTTTTCCCATCGCAAAACAGGTGAACTGCTTGCCCGGCTCTCTTATGATGTAACATTGGTACAGGCCGCAGTCAGTACAGCTGTGACAGCTTTGATGCGTGATGCGATCTCTATTGTCTTTCTACTTGGTGTGGTATTTATCCAGGACTGGTTGCTGGCACTGATTGCGATGTTGGTCTTTCCGGCCATTATCTACCCGATTGCCCGTTTTGGCAGAAAGATGCGTCATGCAACAATGGATGGGCAGGCTGCCATGGGTGACTTGACCAGTCTTCTTGAAGAGACTGTTGGTGGTATTCGCGTTGTGAAAGCCTTTGGTATGGAAGAGTATGAGAGAGGTCGTTTCCGCAAGTTTACCGGTGATTTCCTTACTCATCAGCTCAAGGTGTTCAAGGTGCATGCACTGTCATTTCCGATTATGGAGCTGCTGGCAGGCTTCGGTATTGCCGGTGTTCTGCTGTATGGTGGTCTGCGTGTTTCTTCGGGAGAAACAACGGCCGGTACACTGGTCTCCTTCCTCGCAGCAGTGATTATGCTGTATGAGCCGGTGAAACGTCTCTCCCGTGCAAATAATGAAATTCAGCAGGGACTAGCGGCTTCTGAACGCATTTTTGAAGTGCTGGATGAACCAGTGGCGGTAGAGGACAGTAAACAGGCTGTAGTCATGAAACCGTTCAATCATTCGATTCGATTTGATAAGCTGCAATTAACCTATCCGGGCACAGAGAAAGCTGTGCTGGATGATGTGAACTTCTCTGTGCGTGCTGGTGAAGTCGTGGCGCTGGTCGGGCGCAGTGGTGCAGGTAAAACATCGCTGGTGAATATGGTTCCCCGTTTCATTGATGCCAGTTCGGGCCAGATACTGATTGATGATATGGATGTGCGTGATTTCACTCAGCAGTCGCTGCGTAGTCAGATTGCTCTGGTGACGCAGGAGATTATCCTGTTTAATGATAGCGTATTGAATAATATCGCCTACGGTCTTGATGGTGTTGATTTTGCACAGGTTGAGCAGGTGGCACGCGCTGCCAATGCCCATGAATTTATCGAAAAACTTCCTGATGGTTATAATACGGTCGTAGGTGAGCGGGGGGCCATTTTATCCGGTGGACAACGTCAGCGCATCTCTCTTGCGCGTGCACTGCTTAAAGATGCCCCGATTCTGATTCTTGATGAAGCAACCAGTGCTCTGGATACGGAATCGGAACGTCTGGTGCAGCAGGCAATTGATCGCCTGATGCAGGGGCGTACTGTGATTGTGATTGCCCATCGACTCTCAACAATTCGCCATGCAGATCGTATCGTTGTGCTTGATCAGGGTAAGCTGGTGCAGATGGGCTGCCACGAAGAGTTACTGGCCGAAGGCGGTTTGTATGCCGAGCTTTACCATCTGCAGTTTGAAAGCCATGCAGCTGCATTTCAATCAGCTAGTACGAGCGGGTTAAATCAGGCGTGAAAAACGGTCTGGTTATTTGGCTGTTGCCGCGTCTGATTAAACTCATATATCTTTTTCTGGTGAATACCATCCGTTGGGATCTTGTTGGTACGCCCTATGCTTCGGATGATCCTCAGCGCAACCTTTATGCATTCTGGCATGCACGCATGCTGATGATTCCGAAGCTTTCCAGAGGCGTCTGGCATGGTTATATGCTGATTTCTTCGCACAGGGATGGCGGATTTATTGCTGATACCATGCATCTGCTTGGTATTGAAACAGTTCGTGGCTCCTCAACCCGGGGTGGTGCCAGAGCCATGTTGCAAATGGTTCGCGCGGTAAAGGATGAGAATCGGCATCTGGCGATCACACCTGATGGCCCTAGGGGCCCGCGTGAAAAGGTGAAAAAAGGTACGATTCAGTTGGCTATGAAAGCTGAGTTGCCAGTTATCCCGCTCTGTTATGCTACCAGGCGTCAATGGCGTATTAATTCATGGGATCACTTTTATATTCCACAGCCATTTACACGCGGCGTGTTTGTCATGGGCGACCCGGTCATAGTATCCGCCGATGATGATATGGATGATGCAATAGCTCGCGTGCAGCAGGCTATGGATGAAACCCAGCAGAAAGCAGATAGTCATTTCGATTGATTTGAGCGACTTGTGCATCGTCTAAAGCGAACTGCCTTGTCGATCAATCAGGGCGTTCATCTTAACTAGATTTCAATATACTATGTGTCCAGTTGCTCTCTGATGATGTTGGAAAGATCGTTGATGTTATATGGCTTGGAAATAAACATGACATCATCTGGATAGCTGTCCTTCTGTAATGTCGCCTCCTTATCATAGCCTGTCGCAAAAATAACCTTGATCTCCGGTTGAATTTCCCGAATGCGTTCAACAGCTTCCAGACCGCCAAGCCGTGGCATCATCATATCCATGATAATAAGAGAAATATCATGCTGGTGGGCGGTAAACACATCAATAGCTTCCAGGCCATCTGAGGCCTCCAGAACCTTATAGTTTAGGTGAGCCAACACCTTTCTGCTGACATTAAGAATAAGCTCTTCATCATCAACAACAAGGATGACTTCACCACCACCCTTTTTAGAGGCGGTCAGATTCTCTTCTGTCTCACTTATGGGCTTGTTAACTTCCAATACGGGAATATAAACATGGAAGATAGAGCCTTTATCTTCATTACTTTCGATCTCCAGATAGCCCAGATGGGTTTTAATCGCGCCGAAAACCATGGAGAGGCCAAGACCTGTTCCTTTACCCTGTTCTTTGGTTGTATAAAAAGGGTCGCAAAGATGCTTGATTTCACTTTGCTCTATGCCACAGCCATTATCCTCGATGCTAAGGTGGGCATACAGTCCTGCTTTAAAATAGACATGGGACTGTATAAATTCATTGTTGATGTCGACCATCTCAAGTTTCACATAAATGGTGGGATTATCCGTATGTTCAACTGCATCGGTGGCATTATTGACCAGATTCAATAATACCTGGTGCAGTTGGGTAGTATCGCCATTAATAAGAAATTGATCGTTACAAATCTCATGCTGGAAATTGATATTTTCAGGAACGGAGCTTTGAATGAGTTTCAGTGTCTCATTCAGATATGATGGCAAGGGGATCGGCCTCATATTGACTCTGCCTTTTCTGGCAAAGGTGAGCATCTGCTGAATCATATCAGCAGCACGGAAGGATAATTTTTCCACAATATTGAGATGCTCTACGACATCAGGTTTATCTTCACAGCTTGTTTTGGCCAGATACAGATTGCCGGCCATGCCAGCCAATATATTATTGAAATCGTGGGCGATACCACCAACAAGTGTGCCGATCGCTTCCATTTTTTGTGCCTGATAAAATTTCATTTCCATTTCATCCAGCTCAGTCATATCTGCATGTGTGCCAATGTAATGGGTGATAATACCGCTTTCGTTTACAATCGGAGCAATGTTCAAGACTGCGGGGAAAAAAGTACCATCCTTTTTCCTGTTGATGATTCTGCCATGCCATGCTTCTCCACCTGAAATGGTTTCCCACATTTTGCTGTAAAACGCTTCATTCTGATTATCACTGTTAAGCAGTCTTGAATGTTTTCCCAGTACCTCTTCAGCCGGGTATTGGGTAATCGCTGTAAAAGCAGGGTTAACGTATTCAATGATACCGTCTTTATCGGTGATTAAGATGGACTCACCCGTTTGATCAATAGCCTTTGATAGTTTTAATACCAATGCTTCAGTTTTTTTCCGGTTTGAAATGTCCGTAACTACGCAGTGTGATTGTTTGAAGTTACCACGATCATCATAGCCAATACGTCCATCAATTTCGACTGAAAACACTTTCCCGCCTTTGGTGACCATGTCGAAAGCAACATTCTGAACCTGGCCTTTGGCTTTGACTTTTGAAAAATTTTGTTTAAATTTTTCAGCGGACTCTGGTGTCAGAAAATCTCCAAACCACTTGCCAATCATTTCGTCACGCGAGTACCCCAGCATCCAGCAGAGTGTAGGATTCAGTTCTATAAGCTGCCCGTTTGTATCAAGTGACTGATATCCTAACGGGGAATTTTCGTAAAGTTCCCGATAACGCTTTTCACTTAATTCCAGTAGTTGCATGGCCTTCTGAAGTTTTCTGTTCTGAAGCTGTGCTAATCGATTCCATATGCCAATTGTTATGAGCAGGATCATGAAGCCCAGGAAAATGAGTTGTGCATATTGTATCAGCCAGCTTTCAGGTTCGACCATCCACTCCTGAAATATCTCATCATAGCGACCGGATTGTCTCAGTTTTTCCATTTCCACATTGATCACGCCAATAATAGCGCTGTTTCCTTTCATTGCGGTGAAACAGTAGTCCTGAGGCCAAAGGCTGGGGCGAGCCAATTCAATATTGTTGAGGTTGTGTTCTTTAATGAAATAGAGGCCGGGTTGTTCTGCCGAAAAAAATGCAGCTCCTTTACCTGCATTGAGTCCGATGAATCCGGTTTGTTTATCATCCACGGTGAGGCGCTTAAAGTCATCGCGTACTGCTAACTTTTCTTCAGCGATATCATGCTTTTGTAAGATAACAGTTTCGCCTGAAATGGAGTCAAGACCTTCTATATGTTGGTACTGTTTATGACGGAAGAGAGCCTGTTCAATGCCGCTGTGGGCTTCTGAAAAAAGATATTTATTGATGCGTTCAGGAGTCCTGATCATATTGACCAGATCGATCCTTCCACTTTCCAGTTCCAGAATGGCGTTCGGCCAGTTCATAGGTATAAATTCAAATGTGATACCGGTTTCGCTTCCAATCTCTCTTAAGAGACTAGGCAAAAAACCGGCAGCTTTTCCATCACTATTCTGAAACTCATATGGAGCATATTCAGCGTCGATGGCAACCTTAACAATCTTATCCTGAGCTTCTACCGAGAGTGGCAGGAGGAGCATGAAACCCAATACGATGAAGTGGGGTATGATGTTTGGAAAATGAATTGGCATCCCCCCTCAAAAGCTTCTTGTGCAATTTTATAATAGCTCGGACAGATAGAAAGTAAAATACCCTGCTAAAGGATTGGGTGACGACAATATTGATAAGTTACCTTGTTTAGCTTTGTGACTCTTTTTTGTTTGCCGCCCGAGTGCTAAGGCAGGGGGGGGCAACTCCATGCCGGAATGGCTACTTACTCTGGAGTGCTCATGTCACGGTGTGAATCAAAAAAAACACCTGTTTGGCAGTTTTACAAACCTGGAGTTGAGTTTTGCGAGACTAGGGAAGCACTTCCGGGGTTTTAGCCTCGGCCAAACCATAGGGTCTAGCTGGCTCAAAAGGTTATCGTTTCTTGATCCCGTACAGATATTTTCTTTGATGAGGAGACTTAGGACTCCGTTTTCTTGTCCTCCATTTGGGGGACATACAGGATCTGAGCTTGATGTTACTGTTTCGCGGGTTAAGAAACTACAATAATTTATCTGTTGATATTCATAGTAAATTGTTAACAGCAATAAAGAGTTTGTTTGATTTAGAAAATATAGGGGAAGTGATATGAAACGTTATATATTAATTGCAGCTGCACTGCTGTTCGCCAGCTCATCGGTTGTACAGGCTCAGGAGATCAAACCATATGTAGGTATCGGTTTAGGCGGATTTGGACTTGAGTACAAGGAACCGGGGGTTACCCAGAAAAACACGATTCTTGGTGGTTTCGCGAAGATTGGTCTGGATTTCAATGAATATATTGGCGCTGAACTTCGTGTTGGGCTAACCGGCAAAGGAAGTCAGACTTATCCAGCAGCGATGATTCTTGGAGCTGCAGCTGCGACTACAGTCGATCAATCATTAAGCAGTTTTGTTTCTTATCTGCTGAAATTACAGTATCCCGTTGCGTCCGATATGCGTATTTACGGCATGCTGGGTGCTACTTCCGCAAAATATAAACAGGCATATAATCCGGGAAATCTGGTAATTGGTGCTGGTCAATCGACAAATAAAACTGGTTTCAGTTATGGAGTTGGTGGCGAATATTTTGTTACTGATCAGGTCTCGGCGGGTTTTGAATGGATGCAATACTGGACAGATGTAGACCTTGGTCCTGTTTCTTCTGCTAGGGTGTGGGGCGCTACCGGTTTACTTAATTACCATTTTTAATTATTGGTATAGCATGTCGAGGTATAAAAAGAGGAGGCTTCGGCCTCCTCTTTTTTTGCTTAGCTTTTGACATCCGGTTAGATGAAAGAAGGGAGTCTGACCGGATGCCTTACTATCGGTGGTCGCAACGACAAACACATCCTTACAGACAATTGATTAGTGTGGTTTAAGGAATATTCTGCCCTCCAAAGGGCAATAAGATTCTCAAGCTAAGGGTGTAGAGGTCTAACGTTTGTGATTAAGAGTTGGCATGGCTTATGCGTGATGGAGATATAAATCATTGCACGGCAGAATTGAAAAAGGGTTCTGCAGGAGGTGTCTATGGAAAGCATCCGGGCAAGTAAAATCGCTGATCAATTTTCAGGAAATATGAATTTCGTCGTGCGATCCTATTGTGGTGGAGTGATGGTACATCATCTTCAACGTACACATTATTTCGTTCGTGAATCCTGTTTCTGGTCTTATGTCTATCGGGTAGCAGGGCTTCCTTTCAGAGAGTAGCTGTGACCATCGGAATAACGATGGTAACTTCAAGGCCGCCTTCAGGGTGATTGCGCACGCTGATTCTTCCACGATGTAATTCAATGGCACGTTTGGCGATGGCAAGGCCTATACCATAGCCACCTGTATCTGCTTTCTCCTCTCGTTCACGTGCGTCCGAGACCCTGAAGAATGGTTCAAACAGTCTGGGCAGCATCTCCTCATCTACACCTTTTCCAAAATCACGGATGGTGAGCACTGCATCGCTTGTATGGCAAGAGAGTGAGACTTCCACGCTGCTACCTGATTCAGTGTGTCGTATGGCATTACGTATAATATTTTCCAGAGCGCGTCCAATCCAGATGAGATCACCACATATGCTACAGCTATCCACCTGCAGGATGGTAACCTGCTTGTTATCTGATTCTGCCTCGAAGATTGCATCATCGAGTATACTTTGCAGAAGTTCATCGAGTTGCAGCACTTCGTTTTCCGCTCGGACTGCCCCCTGTTCGAATCGAGCCAGGGTTAACACTTCACCAATCAGTTCATTCAGGCGTTCAGCTTCCAGGTTGATCCGATCCAGCTCATCAGCAGCATTGTCACCGGCCTCATTGCGAGCCAGCTCAAGCGCAACCTGAAGTCTTGCAAGTGGAGAACGCAGTTCATGTGAAATATCACGTAATAACTGTTTGTGACTATGGATGAGCCTGTCCAGAGCCTCTGCCATACTGTCAAAGCTTCGCCCCAGATCCCCCAGTTCATCGCTGCGTTTGGAAACAGAAGCAGATACTCTTGTGTTGAGTTTTCCTTCCCCAAGTTTTTCGCTGCTTTGTTGAAGCTGACGAATAGGGCGGGTCAACATACGAGTCAGTAACCAGCTGATCAGAATGATGACGAGCAGGATCATGGTTATTCTGAAAAGCAGAATATTGCGACTCTCTTGCTGCATTGCATCCGGCGGTAACCGGGTGCTGGCAAGCCAGTAGTATAGATTGCCTGCATGTCTTACTGGAATGGCTACTGCCAGCATGGGGGGATGGATGATGGTAACCTTCTTCTTTTCAGCGACGATTTGAACTGCCAGCTCCCGTAGTGGTCCTGGAACAGGGCGGAACAGTACGTGTTTTCCCTGGCCATCAACCAGAGCACCCTGAAAACGCTGACTGCGCAGGTTGTGCCTTAGCCACTGTCGATAGGCATGTGGGCCTTCCAGAGCATACAGATTGACGGCTGTTTCAGCGAAGCTTTCCAGTATACTCAATCGCTGCTCAATCTGCTGATTTTCCATTATCCATTTCTGGCTTAGCCAACTGGAAAGAGATGCGGTCAGTAGCAGCGTAAGTAGTAACAGAAGAAATATTTTCCAGAACAGGCGCATGACTTATTCAGGCACAAACAGCCAGCCGATACCACGCACCGTTTTAATGCGTGGTTCGCTATTGCTTGTTTCCATTAATTTTTTGCGTAGATGACCGATATGCACATCCAGAGTCCGGTCGAAAGGACCATGGCGTTTTCCCAGTGCTGCTTCGCTCAATGCATGTTTACTGACCACTTCACCTGCAGACTGCATCAGTGTCGATAAAATATTGTATTCGGTTGCAGTTAATTCAATCGCTCTGGAATCCTCAAATACCGTTCGGGATTGCGGATGCCATTCAAGCTTGCCGAATGTCATACTTTTCTGTTTTGAACGTGTCTCCTGTTGTTGCTCGCTGCGACGAAGGACTGCCCTGATGCGAGCTGCCAGTTCTCTGGGGTTACATGGTTTAGCCAGATAGTCGTCTGCACCAAGCTCCAGCCCGATAATACGGTCCATCTCTTCACCACGGGCTGTCAGCATAATCACAGGCAGTGAAGAGCTCTGACGCAGTTCGCGTAGTAGATCCATACCATTTTTTCCTGGCATCATGATATCAATGACGGCAAGTTCACAGTTTCCCTGTTTGAGTCTTTCAAGCCCTGTAATGCCATCATGCTCGAATGCGACTTCAAAGCCCTCACTGTTTAAAAAGCGGCCCATCAGATCGCATAGTTCACGATCATCATCAATCAGCAATATCGTCATAACGCTATGTTGCCATAAAAATGATTAGCAGTAAGTCGCTTTTACATGTTCTTTACAGATATTTGCACAAGGTTTCCAAACGGCATGACCACCTTTGCAGAAAAAAGCCGAGTATTCGTTCTGCGCAGAGACAGGCGCACAGCCAGAAGTAACAGGAGTGAATTATGACCAAGGTAAATAGAGACCCTTCAAACGTGACAACCATCGTCAGTTTCTCAGTAGTAGCATTGCTGGTGATTGGCTTTGCCAATATGGCTTTAGCATTCCCTCCGGGTGGGCAGGGTGGCATGCGTCAGGGCGGTGAACGCATAATTGAAGCATTGAACCTGACTGATCAACAGCAGCATCAGTTCAAGCAGATTCAGCGTGATAATCGCGGTGCCGGCATGGCCATTCGTGATGCGATGCAGGATAATCGTGATGCGATGCGTAAACTTGATCCGGGAGCTAAGGATTACAGCAAGCAGGTTTCCGTATTGGCCGATGAAAAGGCTGAACTGGTGAAACAGATGACCATTCACCGTGCTGAAACACGTGCCGAAGTACATGCGATCCTGACGTCCGAGCAGCAGAAGAAAGCTCTGGAGCTCAGAAAAGAGTCCCGTAAAGGTGGTAAGAATGGATTCGGAAGAGGTGGCTCGGGTGGCCCGGGAAACGGACGCTGCGGTAACCGCTAGACTAATAAAGTAGAACTGTTGAAACGCCCTGTGTTGATTTATACAAACACAGGGCGTTTTTTTGTTGCTGTATTGGTATGCTTCGCACATGCCTATTATGACTTTGAACAACCTCGATAAATCTTTCGGTCCGCAAGTGCTGCTGGATAACGTCAGTCTCTCTATTGGCCGCAGCGTGCGCATTGGACTTATTGGACGAAACGGTGAAGGTAAATCGACACTGTTGAAGATCATGGCAGGCCTTGTTGAAGCAGACAGTGGCAATGTCACCATGCGCAGTGGTGCGACGGTGGCCTATCTGCCGCAAGCTCCTCATTTTGATGCAGGGCAAACTGTTTTTCATGTTGTTGCCGAAGGCCTGGGAGATATTGCCAGTACGCTGGAAGCGTATCACGCGGCGTTGATCAGCCTTGATACAGACTGTTCTGAATCTGCATTGAAACATATAGATCGCCTGCAGGAAGAACTTGAACACAACGGTGCCTGGCAGTTTCATAGCCGCATTGAAACAGCAATATCCAAACTGAAACTGGAACCTGACCGCGATGTGGGAGAGCTATCCGGTGGCTGGTTAAGACGTGTGGCCCTGGCCCGCGCTGTGGTTTCAGGACCCGATGTCTTGCTGCTTGATGAGCCAACCAACCATCTTGATATCGAATCGATTGAATGGCTGGAGGATTTTGTGGCGGCCTTTCCGGGATCCGTCCTGTTTATTACTCATGACCGTTATTTTCTCGATGCGGTTGCTGAAGAGATTATTGAACTTGATCGTGGTCATTTGACCCATTTCCCATATTCCTATGCTGAATACCTTGAGAAAAAAGCTGAGATGCTGGCGGTGGAAGAGAGTCAGCATAAGAAGTTTGACCAAATGTTGGCTGGTGAAGAACGCTGGATCAGGCAGGGGATTCCTGCCCGGCGTACGCGCAATGAAGGGCGTGTTCGTGGACTTGAAGAGTTGCGTAAACAACGAGCAGGCCGCCGCCTTCGTAGCGGTGATGTGGAGCTGCGAGTATCATCCGGGGTTAAAGTTGGAAAAATGTTGATCGAAACGGTTGAATTATCACACAGTTTTGGTGATACGGTGATCTGTAAATCATTTAGCCATAAGATTATGGCGGGTGATCGGCTTGGTCTGGTGGGTGCTAATGGCATTGGTAAAACCACGTTGTTGAAGATGATGCTTGGTGAGATGAATGCCGATAGTGGACGTGTACGCCACGGTGTTCGTTTGGTGCCGGCATTTCTTACCCAGATGCGGGAACTGGATAATAAATTGAAATTGAAAGAGGTACTGTTGCCGCTGGGTGGTAACTATGTGCATATCGGTGGTCATGAACCGCGTCATATCGTCTCCTATATGCAGGACTTTCTGTTTGATAAAGAACGGCTGAATGCGCCTGTTACAGCCCTCTCCGGAGGGGAGCGTGGCCGTTTGATGTTGGCCAAGCTATTACTGCAGCCTGCTAACCTGCTTGTACTGGATGAACCGACCAATGACCTGGATATTGGTACCCTGACTGTATTGGAGCAGGCTCTGGCTCGATATGACGGCACAGTGATCGTTGTCAGTCATGATCGCGCTTTTATGGATAGGGTGGCATCGCGTGTTCTGGCCTTTGAAGGCGATGGTGAGATTATTCCGATTGAAGGTGGGTATTCTGATTATCTGGCCTGGAAAGAGCGACGTTTGGATTCCCTTGCTGCTGAAAAACCGGTTGTTAGTGAGAAGAAGGGTGCTGTGGCAGTAAAAGCTGTGAAAAAACAGCATAAACTAAGCTACAAAGAGCAGAGCGAACTTGATGCTCTACCTACTCGTATTGAAACTCTGGAGTCCGATAAATCGGATATCGAAACGCGTTTCTGTAATCCGGATTATTTTTCCAGTGATATCGAAGGTTATCAGAAGGATCGGAAACAACTGGCTGAAATCGAAGCTAAACTTGAAGCCGCCTATGAGTGCTGGCAGGAACTGGAAGCCAAGCAGGAGTCGTTTGCTGATTAAGAGGGTTTGAGCTCCAGGTTGTCGTTAATCGAGTAGCATACGAATGCTACAGTGCAACTCAGTGATGCCAAAGGGTTTACAAAGTACAGGGATCTGATCGAGTTCTCCTGCATCATTGAGTGCTCGTTCTCTATCGTAACCTGTAGCAAAGATAATTTTGGCCTGCGGATCAATCTTCAGAATAGCTCTGGCGGCAACTACTCCTCCTGCTACGGGCATGACTACATCGAGAATGACAACATCAACTGATGTCGTACGGAATATGTCGACAGCTTCAAGACCATTGCTTGCCAGCAGTGTGTGATAACCCAGTGACTGCAGGGTTTCAGCCGTAGTCTGTCTGAGCATTTCATTGTCATCTGCAATCAGAACAGTGTCTCCTTTGCCTCCGACGATATCACTATTGTTTGCTGTAACATGTTCCGGAATTTCTGCATCGTTTAATGGCAAATAGATGTGGAATGCACTGCCCTGACCCTCTTTACTTTCTACTGTAATAAAACCTTCGTGCGATTCAATAATGGTTGAGGTCATAGATAGCCCGAGGCCGGTGCCTTTACCTGCCTCTTTGGAGGTGAAAAAGGGGTCAAAAATCTGTTCCATATACTCAGGTTTTATGCCATATCCATTATCACTGATGCAGATGTATGCATAATCGCTACCTGTCTGGGCTTTGCTGTGGGATTGAGAAAATTCTGAGTCAGCTTTGAATTTAGAGAGAGAAAAATTAATCACCGGTTGTTCAATGTCTTCTACAGCATCAATGGCATTATTGGTCAGGTTAAGCATTACCTGCTGTAACATGGACGGATTTCCCATGATTGGCAGGTTCTCCCCACAGATTTTTTTATTCATTCGGATATTCTCCGGGACGGTAACCTGATGCAGGTTGAATGCTTCTTTAATAAATGAGCTCAGTGAGAGGTTGTGCATCTCAACATCATTGCTGCGTGCAAAGACCAGCATCTGTTTGATCATTTCAGCAGCTTGAAAACCCACGGCTTCTACCCGTTCGACCCTTTCGAGAACTTCGGGTCGATCTTTTACCTTTCTTTTGATGATGAAAAGGTTACCGATCATGCCAGCCAGCATGTTGTTGAAATCGTGTGCGATGCCACCAACGAGAGTGCCCAGTGCATCCATCTTCTGCGCCTGCCGGAATTGTGCTTCCAGGTTTTTATGTTCACTCAGATCTTCATGGATCCCGACAAAATGGGTGATTTCACCATGATCGTTTCGAATCGGAGAGATGGTCAGCATGGCAGGGTAAAGGCTTCCGTCTTTACGCCGTTCAATGACTTCACCCTGCCAGCTTTCTCCGCCTCTGATGGTTTTCCAAAGTTTTTGATAAAAGGCCTGGTCCTGATTGCCGCTTTTTAGTATGGATGGCTTTTGACCTATGGATTCTTCTGACGTGTATCCGGTATTCTCACTGAAGGCTTTGTTTACGTATTCGATCCGGCCATTGTTATCGGAAATAAGTACGGCCTCACCAGCCTGATCAATGGCGGCATAGATCTTCAGTGCCTGAGCCTCCAGGCTGTAGTTCTGAATCATCGGTGCAATCGCATCTGCTACGGTGGATAGAAATTGCAGCTCATCATCGGATTGTTTGTGATCATGAGACAGATAGAGGTTGATCACAGCGATCGTCTCGCCTTGTGATATCACCGGCACACAGTAATGGCCGTGTGGGTTCATATCATTGATGTGAATGACATGTTCATGATCAATACAGTTCTTATAGATTAACTTGCCTGTAACTGCGGCTGTGCCACACAAGCAACGACCGAATGGTAGTTTACCACACTGTTTGATCAGTTCCGGTTGCAGGTTGTGCTGTGCAATCATATTCAACGTTTGTGATTTAGAATCGGCGATAAAGATGCTTCCCTTTTTCTCAAATGAGAGCCATTCAATGGATAGTATGATGTGCAGGACTTTGTCCATCATCTCTTCCAGAGACTGTTTTTCCATGGCAACCGATAGTATGTCTGAGACTCCTTTATTAATGTCTGCTCGCCGTCTCATAGTATCGGTTGCTGCTTTTGATATGGCATAGGCTTCGTCAAACAGGGCAGAGATAATAATGCTGCCTTGAATCAGGAAAGCGATAGTGATGAGAAAGACAGCAAGGATTAGAGGGTTAACGGCAGATTCAAAATTCTGGTGTGTGCCTGAGGCCATAAAGTCCATGCCATACATAGCCGTGTAATGCATAGCTGATACAGCCAGTCCCATAACAATTGCAGCCATGGATTTGGTAGCAAGCTGATTGAAGATGTGTGTTCCTCGCAACTGATTGGCAATCAGCAGGGCTGATGTTGAGGCAACAATGGCAATGACTACGGCAAGTATCAGAATAGGTGTATGGTGGTGCATGGTTGCATCCATACGTATTGCAGCCATGCCGGAGTAATGCATGCCTGCAATACCAAGCCCCATCATGCTTCCAATCAACAGCGTTTTTGCCTGAAACAGGCGCAGGCTTCCGCCTCTGCGTAGTGGTGTGATCGCAATCGCGCTGACCGCAATAGCCAGGACTAGAGAGAAGACCGTTAAACCAAGGTCAAATTGAACAGGTATTGGAAGTGTAAGGGCCAGAATGCCAATGAAGTGCATCGTCCATATGCCGGTACCCAGACTTAAGCCGAAGGCACCCACCCAGACTAGTGAGCGCTGGCTGGAGGTGGCGCTGTAAATTCTGGGAACGGTTGAGAGGGCGACAAAAGATGAACCGATTGCCGCCAGAATGGAAATAACAACCAGCAACATATTATATGTCTCGGTAAGTACCACAATCACTCCTGTTGATGATAGTAACGTATCATATTAACCTGATTCTGCTCATTCATCAAATTACTGGTTCTTCTGTATCTTCGGGTTAGGTTTCGGTGTTATGCCAAAACTACTGTTTCACTTCGGAGAGCTCTCTTTAAAGGGCAAAAACCGTTCCATGTTTGAACGCCGCATGGCTCAGAATATCAAAAGGGTTGTTAAGCCGGTCATGACTCCCGGCAGTTTCCACCGCGAGCATGGTCGCATGACTGTTGATGTTGAAAGCATCAGCGATGAGCTACTTGACCTGCTGGCACTGTTGCCGGGTATCCGAAACTTCTCTGTTGCCCATGAGTGCGAGCTGGAGCTGGAAGCTATGCAGGAGGCTGCCAAGGCAGCTGTGCTGGCTGATTTCGGAGCAGACATTGCAGGTAAACCCTTCCGCGTCACATCCAAACGTAGCAACAAAGGTTTTCCGATCCAATCGCCACAACTGAATTTTGAGATTGGCGGATTTCTGAAAAACCATCTGGATCTGACAGTGAGTCTCAATGCGCCGGAGATTGATGTCAGGGTTGAGGTTGGGGCGTATGCTGCTTATATCTATACCCGCAAGATTATCGGTATCGGTGGTCTGCCTGTCGGCACCTCCGGGCGCGGCGTCGTACTGTTTTCCGGTGGTATCGATTCGCCTGTAGCTGCTTATACAATGATGAAACGCGGTATGGAAGTGGTGCTCGTGCATCTTTACAACAGCACCATCAATCGTGATTTCGCCAAAATCAAGGATCTGGCGCGTCAGTTATCCCGTTATCAAGGCAAGATAAGGCTATATCTGATTGATCTGGAAGAGTTTCAGCGCCATGCCATTGCGCATGTTCCTGCTGAATACCGCATGATTATCTACAAACGCCAGATGATTCGCTCTGCTGCAAAAATCGCCCATGCACAGGGCGGGCAGGCACTGGTGACCGGAGATTCTCTGGGGCAGGTGGCAAGTCAGACGCTGGCCAATATCAGTGCGATTTATGATGCTGCAGATTTACCTCTTCTCTCTCCATTGATTGGAGCTGACAAGGAAGAGATTATTGCGCTGGGACGCAGAATCGGTACCTATGACATTTCAATTGAAGAGTACTGTGATATCTGTTCCTTCCTGATTGCCAAGCATCCGGAAACAAATGCCAAACGTGATCGTGTTGCCTATTATGAAACGTTGCTTCCTTTAGAGGGTCTGGAGTACAAAACAGATGTCGTGCGTTTCGATTCAGGCCGGGAAATCGTGGTCAGCAAAGAAGGGTAAACGGAGAGGTGCAAGGCTTTAAACGTCTTTTAGGCCTGAGCCTGTTCTGGGCCTCATGGATGATCTGGGGCCTTGTTCTAATTGTACCGTTTCTGTTCGAGTTGGATGCGGATAATATGGCGATGCTGGTTGCTGCTATGCTGGCATCAGCTGAAGTCTGTTTTGTGATCAGTCTGTTCTTTCTGGGCAAGCCGTTTTATCTGGCATTCAAAGCACGTTTAAGGCCTTACTGGAACAGGGTACGAGGATGGACTCCGACAGAGTAGTCCTGAGCATGGTAGTTCTTTAAGGAGATGCTGGTTTATTGGCATCTCACCAATAATCAGCGCTTCCCTGAAAACTTTACGTCACTTTTTTCTTGCACGCATGAATTTAATAACCAAAAGCATGGTCGGCAGCAGATGCCAAAGCAGATCGAAAATATCTATCGGTTTACTGAGTGTGCCGTCAACGAGCATTTTCAGCTTCTCAAGAAGATGCGGTTCCGGTTGAAAGGGAAGTAGCGCCATCAGTACGGCGATACCGATCAGGATCGGGTAAGAGAGTTCATCCAGCCATTTCATGATATATCCCCCTTAAGGAAACGTTTATAATCTTCTGTTAGTGCTTCGACTGCAAGCTGATAAAACCGTTTTCCATCCTCAATGGTTGCAAGTTGAGGACTGGAGCCAATGCGACCATCCGGAAAGTTCTCTCTGAAATCGATGGCATCATAAATCTCACCATTGGGTGCGACCTCAGGTGTCATGATTACATTTTTCACAGCTTTGGGATGAGCAAAATAACTTAATGCAACCTCACTGACTGTGGCATGGTGTCCTTCTGCTTCACCGTAAAGATCGGCAGCAAGGGCTGTAATGGCATCATTGCGCCACCAGTTAGCCAGCCGGCAACGAGGTGCAGGACCATCGTGTTGTCCTGCAGTATGGTAGGCTTCACAAAAAGCTGTGGTGACCGGTGGAATATTGCCGCCGTGCCCGTTGATAAAATAGAAGTGAGTGAAACCGTGTTGTTGTAACGATTCGATCACGTCACTTACCAGTTGAATCAGGGTGGATGGTCTTAGTGTAATTGTACCTGCAAAAGCCATGTGATGTTGTGCCATGCCATAGTTGATCGTCGGCGCAATCAGCACATCCATATGTTCTTCGATACCGGCAGCGATCCGGGTCGGGCAGATGGCGTCGGTACCAATCAATCCGTTGGGGCCATGCTGTTCGGTGGAACCGATTGGAATAATGATGCCGGTACTGCGTTCAAGGTAGGCGTCGACCTCCTGCCATGTGCTGAGCGATAACTGCATTGTAACCTCCAACCGGGTGTATTGCGGTTGAGAGCATACGCAGACCTTCGATCTTTGCGAGCCTCTTTCGTATTGGTGTTGAACTGCTAAACTGGGTTTATGTTGAGCATGAAAGCTATTCAGACGGATATCACGATATTATCGGTGGATGTGATTGTTAATGCGGCCAACACATCTCTGTTAGGCGGTGGTGGCGTGGATGCTGCCATTCATAAAGCTGCAGGCCCTGAACTGTTGGCAGAGTGCCGGACGGTAGGTGGCTGTCCAACGGGTGAAGCACGTCTTACCGCTGCATATCATCTGCCTGCTGACTGGGTAGTGCATACGGTTGGCCCGGTCTGGCATGGCGGTGATCGTAATGAGGCAGAACTATTGGCCAGTTGTTATTACAATAGCCTGACGCTGGCCATGGCCAGAGAAGCCGAATCGGTGGCCTTGCCTGCTATTTCTTCCGGTGCTTTCGGCTATCCGATTGAGCGGGCGGCCAGAATTGCAGTGAAAACCTGTTCCGAATTTCAACAGGCCCATAACGGGCCTAAGGAGATTATTTTCGCCTGCTTTGATGAACGGAGTCGGGTTACCTATCAGTCTTTACTGGAACGTTTTTTCTAGCCCTCTTTATCCTGATTCTGAATGGTTTTTCGGCCGCTAACCATAGCACGTGGCAGATTTTCACCGTGTAACAAACTGGAGGCAAGCACGCCTGCGATATGCACAAATATGAGCAAAAGCATCAGATTGGCAGAAAATTCATGAATCTCTTCCCAGAAATCACTGCCGCTTGCACGACTCCAGTCGCCCTGTTCTCCATCATCAGCATGGGCGACACTGATCTCCAGTGACATGGTTGCCAGCGGACCTTTTCCTTCGGCAGCATAGGTTTCCAGACCTGTCCATGTGACCAGCGCAAGCACCAGCAGCATAACCACTACCATCGCACCACCTGCCGGATTATGTCCGAGGTAATGTTTTGGATGACGAGTGAACAGGCTTTGCAGGTAGGCTTTGATATTGGAAGGGCGGTAAACAAAGTTGGAGAAGCGGGCGTATTTCGTGCCGATGAATCCCCAGATGATACGCAATGAAATCAGAGCTCCGATAATATAGCCGAACCAGGCATGCAGGGTTTCCAGCTCGCCTTCACCTGTGAGATAGGCCAGTGTGAAAAAGAGTACCAGTGACCAGTGAAACAGACGCACAAAAATATCCCAAACCTTAACCTGCTGCATATTTGCTCCTTCAAATCCTGCTGAGGGACACCATCATAGAAAACCTGTCTTAATGATAGATGAACCTACGAGTGTGATTGTGTCGAGGAGTTGGTTAGTTTCGAGAGCTATGAACACTGCAAATTTCGATCTGTTGAATGCGAATGGCCTGAACATGCAGGCTGTGTTAAATCTTGTCGATCTACCTGAACATCTTCGTGCAGGTATAACCCAGCAGGTGCCCGGTTATGCCGATTACCGCCAGCTGATTCTGATTGGTCATACTGGCCGTGAGATGTGGAAGCAGCTGCAGAGCTCTGAATGCAAAGCAGTGGATGACCCTATCGACAGTTTCTCGGTTGATAGGATTCAGCGATGGTGTGCTGAACAGGCCCCTGAGGCATCTTACGAAATCATTTATCCAGCATCACAAGGTGTGGTTCCACTACAGACATTGGGGAAGCTTGCAGGTTGGCATCATGATTCGCCATTTTGTGTGGGGATCAATCAGGCTTGGGGTTCATGGTTTGCATATCGTGTGGCGATCCTCGCCGATAGTGATTTTAATACCACAGAACAGCTTCAGTCATCCTCTCCATGTGAGGGTTGTGAGGCGAAGCCCTGTATCAATGCTTGTCCGGCAAATGCACTGCTCGGTGGTGATTTCGCTATGGGCTCCTGTATCAACTATCGTTTAAGCGAGGGTTCCCGCTGTAAAAACAGCTGTCTTTCTCGTCTTACTTGTCCGGTCGCAGATGAGCACCGCTATAGCTTGGAGCAGATTCACTATCATTATTCCCGTTCGATGAAGACGATTGAGGATTATCGGCAAAAGCCGTGATCTATAGCCGACAGGGCTCATTGATAGCCGGGATGAAACGTATGTTGACAGGGCAGGGGTGACTCCCACTATTGGCACTCCCATGCATAGAGTGCTAAAAATCTATGTCAGGGGGGTTGAAATGATTTCAACCAGCCCCCATAAAGGGACTTGAATCGGCCAAAGCCGGTTCCTATATATCAGTTTCCAATATTACTATTGAAGGAGAAACATCGATGACTACAAAGGTTCGCCCTTTACATGATCGCGTAATCGTCCGCCGCCTGGACGAGGAAGAAAAATCTTCAGGTGGTATTATCATTCCTGATTCCGCTAAAGAGAAACCAATTCAGGGCAAAGTAATTGCTGTGGGTAATGGTAAAAGTCTCGAAAACGGCGATGTTCGCCCGCTGGACGTTAAAGAAGGTGATACTGTTATCTTTTCCACCTACGCTGGTACTGAAATCAAACTGGACGGCGATTCATTCCTGATGATGCGTGAAGACGACATTCTGGGTGTGATTGAAGGCTGATTCAACCTCAACAAAGATTGAAGGCTATCCTTCCTGCGTGGATGGACAGTCATTAGAAATAAAGATTGTTAAGATTATAGATTATTAGGAGATTGAAGAATGGCTAAAGACATTCGTTTCGGTGAAGACGCACGCGCTCAGATGATGATCGGTGTAAACAAACTCGCTGATGCAGTAAAAGTAACCCTCGGCCCCAAAGGTCGTAATGTAGTTCTGGATAAATCATGGGGCGCACCAACCATCACGAAAGATGGTGTTTCTGTTGCCAAGGAGATCGAACTGGAAGACAAGTTCGAGAACATGGGCGCACAGATGGTTAAGGAAGTGGCTTCCAAAACTGCGGATATCGCAGGTGACGGCACCACTACTGCAACCGTGCTGGCTCAGGCCATTGCTAAAGAAGGCATCAAAGCTGTAGCTGCCGGCATGAATCCTATGGATCTGAAACGCGGTATTGATAAAGCAGTTACTGCGGTTGTTGCTGAATTGGCGACACTGTCCAATGACGTACAGAATCAGGAAGAGATTGCTCAGGTTGGCACGATCTCTGCCAATGGCGATGCTGAAATCGGTAAGATCATTGCTGATGCCATGGACAAGGTTGGTAAAGAAGGCGTCATTACAGTTGAAGAAGCCAAAGGTCTGGAAACAGAACTGGACGTCGTTGAAGGCATGCAGTTTGATCGCGGTTACCTCTCACCTTACTTTGTCACTGATACCGAGCGTATGGAAGCATCCCTGGATCAGCCATACATTCTGCTCTTCGAGAAGAAGATTGGTAACATGCGTGAACTACTGCCGGTTCTGGAAGCAGTTGCTCGTACCGGTAAACCTCTGCTAATTATTGCTGAAGATATCGAAGGCGAAGCGCTGGCAACTCTGGTTGTGAACAAGGTTCGCGGTGTTGTGAATGTTGCTGCTGTGAAAGCACCTGGCTTCGGTGATCGTCGTAAGTCGATGATGGAAGACATGGCTATCCTGACAGGCGGTAAAGTGATCTCTGAAGATCTGGGTCTGAAGCTGGAAAATGTTACTCTGGAAGACTTGGGTACTGCAGCTAACGTGAAGATCAGCAAAGATACCACTGTGATCGTTGATGGTGCTGGTGATAAGGCTGCTATCGAAGGCCGTGTTGCTCTGATTCGCAAGCAGGTTGAAGACTCCACTTCTGAATACGACACAGAGAAAATGCAGGAGCGTCTGGCCAAACTGGCTGGTGGTGTTGCAGTGATCAAAGTTGGTGCAGCTACTGAAGTAGCGATGAAAGAGAAGAAAGACCGCGTTGATGATGCGCTGCACGCAACACGTGCTGCTGTTGAAGAAGGTATCGTTGCCGGTGGTGGCGTTGCACTGATTCGTGCACGTACTGCTCTGGCTGACGTGGCCGGAATCAACCACGATGAAGATACCGGTGTGAAGATTATTCGTCGCGCTATCGAAGAACCTCTGCGTCAGATCGTTACCAACGGTGGTGGTGAAGCATCTGTAGTTGTGAACGAAGTATCTAACGGTACAGATCACTTCGGATATAACGCACAGACTGAAGAGTACGGCGATCTGGTGAAAATGGGTGTTATTGACCCGACTAAAGTAACCCGTTCTGCTCTGCAGTATGCGGCGTCTATTGCTGGTCTGTTGATCACCACTGAAGCGATGATTGCAGATATCCCTGCACCTGAAGCAGCAGCTGCACCTGATATGGGCGGCGGCATGGGTGGAATGGGCGGCATGGGCATGTAAAACCAGCTCTTAGAGTCTGGTTTTATATCAGTCGTTTTATTACTGATGTATCAAGAAGGGCGGTTCCGAAAGGGCCGCTCTTTTTTTATTGTTGTCTGCCTTGTAAAAGGGACTGTTTTTGTAATGAGTAAACTGCACCTCTATTCTCAATTAAATATTTGAACGATCGTTCATGAATGCGTGTAGGTATATAAGAAGCAGTCGTATTTTATTAAAAAATATGAATGATCGTTCACATAATGCTTGATATTTGCGATAAAGTAGATAATGGTTCGCCAAGATATGAATGATCGTTCATATTGAGTGGGTGGATATGGCTATGACATTAGAAATGAATGATGGGAACTGGATCAACAATCCATTTGTTCTAGGGCAGCATGTGCGGGCAAAACGGAAGTCTCTAGGTTTGACACAAGCAGGGTTGTCGGAGAAGTCGGGTGTTACCAGTCGTCATATAAGTGACATAGAGAATGGTCTGAAAAATGTTGGTGCCTATACACTGTTTAAAGTTCTAAATAGCCTTGAAATTGCGCTATATATAGGCGCAAAACCTCTGCCGCTAACGCATGAAGAGCTAGAGGAAGAGCGCGAAAAAGCATTCCAGATGCTTAAAGAAAACAGGCGGTCTAAATGAGTAATTTAGATGTCTGGAAAAAAAGAACTCGCTCAGGTCTGTTGAGTCAGGAATCCATAAATTCATTTTCTTATACCTACAATGAGCAATCAAGCTTGCCCGTATCCATAAGTATGCCAACGACTAAGCTCAGGCGAGAATTTAACGAGGTTCCACCTGTATTCCAGGCTTTTATGCCTGAGGGTGAGCTTCTTAAGGAGGTTGTTAGCCATCTTGAAGAAAAGTTGAAACGTAATGTTGATGACATGGATATTTTGGCCGCTGTAGGTAACAATAATATAGGAATACTCAGCTTCACAATGCCTGGCCAAGAGATCAAATCGATTAATCAGGCATTCTCTCCTGATTCTATTAACTCGGCTGATGATGAGTTGTCTGCTTTTAACTCGGCTATGGGAGAGTTCTTCTTATCTGGGGTTTCAGGCATTCAGCCAAAGTTCCTGGCGAAGTCTCTGGCTATGAAAAACTTAATCGTGAAGTCATATGATCCGAACGAATACCCGGCTTCAACAGTGGTTGAGCATATATGTATGGAGCTGGCTGATAAATTGGGACTTAATGTTGCTAAAACCACGCTAAGTAAACAAGGACATGTTCTTTTTGTCGAACGCTTCGATAAAGATGGTGACTCGTACGGTGATATGGAAGAAGTTTGTTCAATATTAAGCCTTGGAACATTAAAGAAATACGATGGATCATACGAAAATGTAGCAAAGGCCATAGGCAGAATTGATAGCGATTCATTACGTCCACTATTTAAGCAAATTGTTTTTCATAACCTGGTCAGAAATGGTGATGCGCACTTAAAGAACTTTGCAATTCTGGATGGGAAGTTATCCCCAATGTATGATGTACTATGCACGGCTGCATGGGGTGATAAGCAGTTGGCGCTCTATCTTGGCGGCACAAAGAGATGGGTAAAAGATAAGGCACTTGTGCGGTTTGGTCAGGAGTTTTGTAACCTGACTGCTAAAGACGCAAAATCGATAATAGCTGAGATGAAAGATGGTATATTATCAGAGGTTGGTCATATTGATGTATATGCAAGGCAATACAGTGGCCTAAGGCATATTGAAGCAGTGCTGGAAAATATGAAAGAAAACCTGCTGTGCGGCTGCGGGCAGAAATTACAGACTGAACTTTCTCTAGTATCTATTCAGGAACTTCTAAAACAAGACAGGCTCGCACAGACTTTTAAAGATGGCGTAAAGGCTGATGATATAGGTAGCATGATGTAAGGAGTCCTTTTATGGGTGACTGATACCAGTCGTTTCAACTGATGTTTAACGAGAGCGGTTCCGAAGGGGATCGCCTTTTTTTTCTTTATTCAGAGGCTGAGATCATTTCTTAAATGAGTAAACTGTTCCCGATTTTCCCAGCTATTTTAAGTATGTTTGGATTGCGTGGTTGATTTCGAGTGGTGGGGGAGAGCTAATCTGATTAAGCCGTCGATTTTTCTAATTCCCATAGGATGTTGTATGGCAAGCTCTGGCCCTGAATGCAGATAGGAGTCAAGCCTGCCTCTGACCCCGACCTTCGATCTTTGTGCCAAAAAGCATGGCACAAGCCTTGTCCCGCTACGGCGGGCAACTTAACCTGACGTTATGCGTAAAAATAAAATGAATCCATTTGTGAGAGCATGGATTGAAGCCAAAAATGATTTAAATATAAAGGTAATTCATCCATTTGTATTTGAAACAAAAGATGGTTTAAAAATTGAAAGTATAGGTGTGTTTATTCCTGACTTTGGTTCAAAAAATGGTACTCTACTTACCTGTAGGTTTGATTCAGATGAAGTAATGGACTTAGCAGATGAAACAACTTTCTATCAATCTGGACTCAACCCACATTCTTATGAACCCTATGACAGGACTCTTTACATTGACACACTAAATGATTGGGGTTGGTTTGGTTCTCCAGAAGAGCTACCTGAGTGGTTTTCAGGTGCTTTAGGTAAGCATGGTGGAGCATAACAAGTCGTTCAAGTTGTGTGTGGAAAAACTGGAGCAGCCTTTACTTTATAGTTTTGCTTTCGCGGATTTCAAACACTTTATCCATTGCATATGTTGAAAGTTTTAATCACTCTACATCATGGCATTAAAACAGATATTGAGGGGTGGAAGATGCGCAAAAAAAGACTTGTCCCTGACGCTTTCGATGCGCCTAAAACGATGACCTTTAAGTCACCAGAAGAGCTGAGTAAGTGGCTGCAAGCGAACCATGCCACCGAAAGCGAACTTTTGATCAAGGTGTTCAAGAAGGGGTCTGGGATTCCGAGTGTGAACTGGAACGAAGTCGTGATTGAGTCGCTGTGCTGGGGGTGGATTGACGGTGTCAAAAAATCGCTCGATGACCAAGCCTACCTTCAACGGATTACTCCGAGAAAGGCTCGAAGTAATTGGTCGAAGAGGAATACAGAACATATTGATCGCCTGATAATTGAGGGACGGATGAAGGAGCCGGGGCTTGCGCATGTTCGTGCGGCGAAAGAGGACGGTCGTTGGAAAAAAGCCTATACCGCTAGTGAGATGAAGGTTCCAGCGGACTTTCTAGCAGCTCTGGAGAGCATGCCGAAGGCGAAACTGTTCTATGAGACGCTAACCAAATCCAATTGCTACGCAATTGCTTATGGGTTGGAGTCTGCAAAGAAACCTGAAACCAGACAGAGGAGGTTCAAAAAATTCATGGATAAGCTAATCCGCAAAGAGAAATGACTTTGGCTTCAACAAGAGGAAAAAGGCATAACAAGTTACTCAAGTACGTTCCGGCACTCTGGGCCTCCACCGGACGCGCTACTGCGCGACGCTTAGCAAAGCGTTAGGCATACACTCAAATCCATTTTATTTTGGGGAATGACATGTCATCAAAGACGGTTAATGAAGAGGCAGCTCAAACAGTATCCCCTCGCCAGTGGATCAGATTAGTTGTGGTGTATCTCCTGATTCCGCTGATTTTGTTTATATGTGGTGGAGACCTCGGCTGGTGGCAGGGGTGGCTATATTCCATGCTGATCCTAGCCGCTGCTATTGGTGGGCGCATGTGGGCGGAACCACGACATCCCGGATTAACAGCTGAAAGACAAAATATTGAAAGTATCCAAAACGCAAAAGCCTGGGACAAAGTGCTTGCACCACTAATGGCGGTGAGTATCGGGTTTCCTATGGTCATTGTCGCAGGGCTGGACCACCGCTATAACTGGTCCTCCGAATTTCCATTATGGCTCATCGTGATTGGCTTCATTGTGATCTCGCTCGGATACGCTTTCGCTGCATGGGCATTGGCAGAGAACCGCTTTTTCTCAAGCGTAGTGCGCATTCAGGCGGATCGAGGGCATGTGGTATGTGACAGTGGCCCGTACCGGTTTGTGCGGCATCCGGGTTATGTCGGAAATATTCTTGCACTGTTCGGTATTGTTCTTGCGATGGGCTCGGTATGGGCACTGATTCCTGCGGCGGTAGCATCAATCATCACGGTGATTAGAACCGCACTTGAAGACCAGACTTTACAGGAAGAGTTGCCGGGCTATCGAGACTATGTACGACGTGTGCGCTATCGGTTGATTCCTGGGATATACTGAGAGACTTCAGTGGTGGATGCCCCAGATCAGGAGAAAGCCAGCGTCAGGCTTTTGCTTTTATAGTTTTTGGAACAAGTTTGATCTCAAGTTTAGCTCGTTACGGTTGGATTACCCTGTATAAATGACGGTATCTTCCCCCCGATTCTGATTATAGAATGTAGGCAATTTAACCTTTAGTCAAAAGGTATAGTAATTCGGACCGTTACTCGTTCAGCTTCATTTCAGTTTTATTTTCTATTGTTTTCCATATGAAGAAAATGAAACTAATTCTGGTATGGGATCCACTGGTACGCATTTTCCACTGGCTATTGGTGGCATGCTTCCTGATCGCTTATATCTTTGAGGATGAAATGCTCAAGCTGCATCTGCTGGTAGGAAGCATTGTGTTTGGACTACTGATCTTCAGGTTGATCTGGGGATTGGTCGGTACTGAATACTCCCGGTTTTCTGATTTTATCTGTTCATTCAGGCAGGTCATAGAACATCTGCGCGCGCTTGTGCATTTGCGTTCCGCACACCATATGGGCCATACGCCCACCGGCGGCATCATGATTCTTTTGTTGCTGACCGGATTGCTGGCGCTGACGGTGAGTGGCGTTTTTCTCTATAGCCTTGAAAACAGTTCCGCTCCCTTTTTCGGGCTTATGGCTGGGGTTGATCTTGATTCGATCTTACTAATAGAGAACCTGCATGGGTTGATAGCAGATGGTCTGGCACTCTTAATAATATTCCATGTTGCAGGTGTACTGGTTGAGAGCCTTTTACAGAAACAGAACCTGATAAGGGCAATGATTACCGGTTACAAAACAGCAGGAAAGGAGAATGTATGAAAAAGCTTACAATGATATTGCTCTGCATGGCGGCCCCTCCTGTCCAGGCCTCAGAATCGGTGATTGTACAGATGCATGATAGTTACCGGACTGAAGGGGCCAATGCATTCACTGCGGCCCGTGGAAAAAGCATGTGGACTCAGAGTTTTATTCAGAAGTCCTCAGGAAGGCAGGTCAGTTGTGCTTCCTGTCACACTACTAATCTCAAACAGGTCGGATCTCATATAAGGACGGGGAAAGTTATCGGGCCGATGGCTGCAAGTGTAAATGCAGAGCGCTTCAATGATCCTGCCAAGATCGAAAAATGGTTTCTACGTAACTGCAAGTGGACGTTAGGACGCGAGTGCAGTGCACAGGAGAAAGGAGACTTTCTCTCTTATTTTCATAGCGAATAAAAAGTCACATTCAACGAATATGGGGTATTATATGAATAAAAGGATTTTGGCTGGCGCAGTTTTTATGGCATCGTCTGTACTGTTATCAGTTTCAAGTATTGCTTTTGCAGATTGGGATAGCAGTAGCAATGACGGTTATCGGTTGTTTCGACATACAACTTCACTTTCAGCAGTCACTAGTAAATTGTATGTGACTGAATGTGGCGCATGCCACTTTGCCTATCAGCCCGGCTGGCTCCCAGCCCGTTCATGGAAAAAAATGATGGGATCGCTGGATAATCATTTCGGTGAAAATGCCGAGCTGGATCAGAAAAGCATGGATGAAATCCTCGATTATCTTGTGGCAGAATCCGCTGATACCCAACCGAATCGCAAAAGCAGGAAAATTCTGCGTTCCATCCGGGAGAATGAAGCTCCCCAAAGGATTTCAACATTGCGTTATATGCTTAACAAACACGATGAAATTCCGGATCGATTGATCAAAGGCAATCCAAAGGTTGGTTCGCGTGCAAATTGCATTGCTTGCCATGCAGGTGCATCAGTGGGACAGTTTAATGAACATGGTGTTAATATTCCGGGTTATGGCCCTTGGGAGGATTAAACGAAGTCTATGATGGCAGCTGAGTATGCATGGATCATGACATTACTGATGATGTTATCAGCAGTTTCCACTGTATGGGCCAGCGACCATGAACGCGCCAGAACCCTGCTTGAACAGGGTGAAATTCTTTCTCTCTCCGAGATTATGAAACAAACCAACTCCCGTGTTCCCGGCAAGATTCTGGAAGTTGACCTGGAAGAGAAGGATGGCTCAATCGTCTATGAAGTCGAATTCCTTAGTGATCAGGGTATTGTCATGGAAATGCTCATTGATGCCCGTACCGGCCGAATGATTTCGGTTGAGGAGGATTGAATGCGCTTATTGCTGGTCGAGGATGACAAGGCTCTATCTGCCGAGTTGGTACTACAGCTTGAGCAACATGGTTTTGCGGTTGATTCGGTATTTGATGGGGCTGAAGCAGGCTTTATGGGTGAAAGTGAACCGTACGATGTGATAGTGCTTGATCTTGGCCTGCCTGAAATGTCTGGTATCGATGTGCTTAAGCAGTGGCGCAGCAAGCAGATATCAACACCGGTGCTGATCCTGACGGCGCGAGGAGCTTGGCATGAAAAGGTGGATGGTTTCCGTGCGGGTGGCGATGATTATCTGAGTAAACCTTTTCATGTGGAAGAGCTATTTGTCAGACTGGAAGCTCTGATCAGGCGCTCAAAGGGGATCGCAGCTGCACAGATTGAGTGCGCTGGCTTTATGCTTGATGAGGCGAGACAGAGCGTTGAACCATGTGATGGATCCGGGAATCCAGCCATCGAGCTGACAGGCGTAGAATTCCGCTTACTTCGCTACCTGATGTTGCAACCAGGGCAGCTGTTCAGTGAAAGCCACCTGCTTGAACATGTCTATGACTATGACTCCGAAAAGGAGAGTAACGTCATTGAAGTCTATATTAGCAAATTGAGAAAAAAACTTGGCAAAGAGTGTATTCTGACCAGGCGCGGTCAGGGATATATGTTCAATCCGGAGAAGTCGTGATATCACTGAGCAGGCATCTCTCCATCAGTCTTGCAGTCAGTCTGATATGCTTTTTCCTGATCCAGACAATCCTTGTAGGCATGGAGATGCGTAAGCTGACCGAAGACCGGCTTATTTCCCGTCTTCAGGATGATATGGAAGGTATTCTTGCATCGCTTTCCGTGACTCTGGGTGAAGCTGCAAAGGTGGATTGGGATCATATTCCTGACATATTTATGCGTCCGTTTTCCGGTCATTATTTTCATGTTCGGCAGGGTGAGCACTCTATCCGCTCTAGATCATTGTGGGATAGTGATCTGCCTGTGCAGGCAGCTGGCATCAATCGTGCGGTAGAGGGGCCTGAAAATCAGCAACTGTTGATTCTTTCGCGCTCTTTCGTACTGCACGGTGAGCCCCTGTTACTCAGTGTCGCAGAAGACACCTCCGAGCTGGAGGCGACATCACTCTATTTTCAGGAACGGATGATAATCCTTTCGCTCGCCGCATTACTGTTGTTGTTGGTGATCCAGATGTGGGTCATCCGTCGTGGACTGAAGCCGTTGGCTGGACTGAGGGAAGAGTTACAGCAACTGGAACGCGGTAAAACGGACAAACTCGAACATCCGGTTCCGGCTGAGATCAGCCCACTTGTTGAAGAGGTGAATCGGCTGTTGATTGTACTGCAACAACGCCTGCTGCGTTCCCGCAATGCGATGGGGAATCTTTCGCATGCACTGAAGACGCCATTGACCTTGATGTTTCAGGTTCTGGAGAGACGGCAGGACGACAATGAATGTGCACAGTTACTTGAGCAGGTTCGGCGTATTGAGAAGTATATTAACAGAGAACTCTCACGGGCCAGAACGGCGGGGCAGTCGGCAGGAGGAGTCTGGCTGAAGCCCAAAGATGATGTGCGTGATCTGGTAGCAGTATTGGAAACTATCTATCGGAAGAAGATCAACATTACATTGCAGGTGTCGGAGATTATCGGCACTTCCGCCGATCGGGAAGATATGATGGAGTTGATTGGTAATCTGGTCGATAACGCCTGCAAATGGGCGCACGGCCAGGTGATTATCAAGGTCAGTCAGCAACCTGGGCTTAGCATCATTGTCGAAGATGATGGTCCCGGCATGAAACCGGAAGAGAAGTTACTTGTTCTTGAGCGCGGTGTACGTATGGACGAATCGATGCAAGGACACGGCTTGGGGTTGGCGATTGTACGGGAAATCGTTGATGCTTATGGTGGTAGACTTGAGTTGGAGAAATCGCATGAGCTGGGTGGGTTAAAGGTTTCACTATATTTTCCATCACTGGAAACAAATTAAGAGGAGTATCTCTGGATGACCGCTTGAATAGAAGACCGAAATCGGTCATTCGAGAATGTCTAATAAGACCGTGTCTTTCAGACTGAATGCTCTCTAACTCTATTGCTTTGGGTTAAATTCACTACTATCGCACTTCAAGCAGCAATGCTGATTGCTCCCGAAGTTTGCTTGTCGCGTAATTCAGAGCAACACCCATTGATATGATCTGGTTTAAATTTTCTGGCGAGCCATGGATAGCAATACCCATTGCTCTCAATGGCTTGCTTAAGTAGCGTGCCGAGTCCTTTTAAAATATGGGGAAAGCTTGTTGTAAAAGCTGGCTTTTTCCGACTCTAAATACAGAGGTTAATCATGCTCGAAACAATGCGAAATCACGCGCAAGGCTGGATTGCAAAAGTTATACTCGGCGGTATCGCACTTTCATTTATGTTATGGGGTGTCGGTGACTACTTCACCGGTGGTGGAGCTGAACCTGTTGCGACAATAAATGACAAGCCGATTGATGCAAATCAGTTTTATGTGGCTTATGAGCGCCAGCTTAATGCCTATCGTTCAATGTTGGGTAATCAGTTTTCCAAGGAATTGGCAGATTCACTGAACCTGAAAGATACGACCCTGCAGACCTTGATTAACCGTAAAATTATTCTTGATGTTGCATCAGAAATTGGCCTGGCCGCTCCTGAAGCTGTGGTGCTGGATCGGGTGCAGAATGATCCCAGCTTCCAATCAGCTGGTGTGTTTGATGTACAGCGTTACCATATTCTGACCCGTAATATGGGTTTTGGCTCCGCTCAGGACTATGAAAACGATCTGCGTCTGAATATCATGGTAGATGCGTTGCAGAAAGCGATGATCGACTCTTCATATGTGAGTGATAAGGAAGTGCGTGATCGTTTTAACCAGTTGTATGAACAGCGGGTACTATCTGCCATCGTGGTGGATTCAGGCTCACTGTTTTCCAAAGTGAAGATTGATGATGCTATGGCGAAAGCCTGGTATGAAGACAATAAGGTGAACTACCAGTCGCCACTGCGCATTCAGGTGAATATGGTAGAGATTAACCCACGCGCTCTGGCCATTGATGCTGTTGTAGATGAGGCGGAGATCCGTGCCGCATACGTCAAGCGTAAGGCTGAATTCGCCACTGATGAGGAGCGTAAGGCCCGTCATATTCTGGTGCAGGTGAAACAGAGTGATTCAGTGATGTTACGTGAATCTGCCCGTAAAAAGGTTGAGACAGCGCAGGCACGTCTGAATGCTGGTGAGGATTTCTCTAAAGTAGCTACTGCTCTGTCTGAGGATAGAGGAACTGCCGAGAAAGGCGGTGAACTGGGCTGGTTTAAGCAGGGATTGTTGGTGCCAGCATTCGACGAAGCCGTATTCTCCATGGATAAGGGTATGACAAGTGACATTGTAGAAAGTGAGATGGGTTACCATCTGATTCATCTGGATGATGTTCGTGTCGCCCATGAAACACCATTTGCCGAGGTGAAGGATAAGCTTAAAGATGAACTGCTGACTGCACGGGCTACTGAAGAGGCTTACAAGCTTTCGGAGGATCTGGACGAAGCACTGGGTATGGAAGATTCACTGAAAGCAGCAGCTGAAGCAGTGAACTTGAAAATGATTACTTCAAAGGCAGTGAGTGTTGATGAGGCGTTGGCTGAGCCATTACTGGTAGAAGCGGAGATCAGTCAAAAGGCTTTTTCCACATTGCCGGGTCAGGCCGTTGAGATTATTGAAACCAATGACGGTCGCTTTATTGCTATTGAAGTCGTCGAACGCATTGAGCCTGATGTGTTGCCGTATGCAAAGGTGACGCGCAAGGTTTATGCAGATGCACGTCAGGATGCTGCAAACAAGAAAGCGCTTGAAATGGCTGATGAAATCAGAAAGAGCAGTGGTAAATCACTGGATGAGTTAGCCCAGCAGTTTGGTCAGGCAAAATATATTTCCAAACCTCTGCGTAGTAACGGTGTTGGTGATGATGCGACATGGTTGACCCAATCAGTGCTGGCTCAGGGTTTCAAGGCCGCCAAGGGTAGTTGGGTTGATAAGGCGATGAGCGTGCCACAGGGTTATGCTGTAGTACGTGTTGAAAAAGTTATCGCTGCAACTGATGCCGAGTTTGAATCCCAGAAAGAGACGATTGCTGCAGAAGCATTAAAAGCCAAAGGTTCGGTTCGATTTGGCCGCTGGTTGTCTTCAGTACGTGATCGTTATGAGATCACGACCAATGAGGCAGCTCTTAGCCGATTCTGATTGTTGACTGATTCATAGAAAATCCGCTCTGCAAAGGGCGGATTTTTTATGCTTTTCGCGGAAGCCGGGGCATTTTTTTCTCATTACCTTGGATACAGATAGTCATTAAAGCCCAAGATGGACTTTTGTCCTTTCTTGCGTGCCCAAGAAAGCACGAAAGAAGGGCACCCCGGGGCCAGCCTGCTCTTCGAGTCCCCCTCATCTGCACATCCAAAACCGGCCACGGCTCCGCCGCTCTTCTTCCGGTTTTGGATATTTGTCTCGGCAACCTGCTAACGGGGGAGGCAAGCAGCGGTGATCCCGCTGCGCGATAGAGTTGTTATCTTAACCCGTTCCAAGATGCGCCGGAGTATTTGTTGTGAAATGGAAACAGGCGAAAAAGGTTTCGCCCCATTTAACGACAAATACGCAGGAAAAAGCAGATTGCCGGGCAACTTTCTTTGGTTCGTTTCTTTTTTGGAAAAGAAATGAACAAAAAATACAGGTATCTTCATGCGAACTCGTAAACAATTATAGCTCTGGAGCTTACTTCTACTTTGGATGTTTTCTTTAGCAGACTACCAACGGGGGGTCAAAAAAACTTCACCACAGGCTAATCCTCGATGAACCTTTTTTATGCTTTTGGGAGATGTTTCAGAATCGTTTCCAGCAGTCCCGGTTCCCCATCACCTTTGAGCTTTAATAGCCACAATGGCCTCTCTTTTGGCCACAGATCTATCAGTTTAACCGCATCCTTGGCGGTAACTACCACATTTTGTTGAGCCAGCAGTTGATCCACTTCCTGTCTGGTGAACTGGTGATGATCCGGAAAACTACGCTTTCCTGTAATATTCAGGCCAAAGCTCTCAAGGCTTTCAAAAAATCGCCCGGGGCGTGCAATAGCTGTAGCAGCATAGACGTGTTCAGGCAGATCTGAACTACTACCCATGGCATCAATCAGCCCGTCAGGCTGACTGAACCAGCCCCATTCATGTTTGTTCGAGAGGAGATTGCTTTGCTTTACGGCATCCATCAGGCCAGTGCGAACAATCAGATCGGCACGATCCAGAGCTTTTACAGGTTCGCGCAATGGCCCGGCCGGAATACGGTGGCCATTGCCAGTGCCTTCGGCAGGTACAAGTACAATATCGCAGACCCGTTGCAGGTGACGGTATTGAAACCCGTCATCAAAGATGATGATGTTTCCCCGCTCAGCAGCAAGCATGCAGCCTGCAATGCGATCTGAAGCGGTAATGACCGGAAGGCCGGAGAGGTCGGCAAGCATACGTGCCTCATCACCAACCAGACTTGCTGGCTGATCCGGATCAACAAATTGGGGGATGCTGTTGCTGCCACCATCCCCGCGGCAGAGAATAACCGGCTTATAGCCCTGTTGTTGCAGGGCTTTGGCAAGCCAGAGTACAAACGGGGTTTTTCCGCTGCCTCCGGCAGTAATGTTGCCGACTGAAATGACCGGAAGTGGAGGTTGAATCTGTTTCTTTGCACGTTGCTGCAGATGTTTGTCGCTGATGAAGCTGTAAACCGGTTCGATGATGCGAAGTAGCAGTGGCGGTGTATGCTGTGACCACCAGAGTTTCTCAATGCGACTGTACAGCCCCATTAGCTATTGTTCTCTTTATCGGGCACTGGCGGTAACCATGGTGCGATGGCTGCCAGTGTGTCTTCCAGTACGCCGGTTTTATCCTGCATGAATAGTGCTGCATGCTTATGCAGTGCTTTGAGCTGCTCAGGGTTCTGCAGCAGCCCCTCGATGGCAGCCTCCAGATCCTGATTGTTGGCTGCGATAATAGCTGCCTGTTGTTGTTGCATATCCAGCATGATATCACGAAAATTCTGCACATAGGGGCCGGTGATGACACCACGTCCACAAACGGCCGGCTCCAGTGGATTGTGGCCGCCGATATTCTCCATACTTCCGGCAACCAGGACTGCATCGGCAATTGTATAAAGCTGTCCCAAGACTCCCATGGCATCTACCAGTATAAAATCAGCATCGTGTTGCTCATGCTCACTCCAGCGAGAGAGGTGGTGCCCTTTGTTCCGTATCAGGTCAGCAACCTGATCAAAGCGCTGCGGGTGACGTGGTACGATCACGGTAAGCAGGTTCGGGCATGCAGCATGCCATGTCGGCCACATATCAAGCACAGCCCGGTCTTCGCCTTCATGGGTGCTGGCGATGAGCAGAATCGGACGATTCGCACTACTGTCGAGTTTTAAGCGCAGAGCCTCTGCATCGACTTGGGGGGCAGAAATGGCATATTTCAGATTGCCTACAGCCTGTATGCGCTGTCGATCTACGCCCATGGCATACAATCTCTCGGCATCAATCGGACTCTGCGCCAAAAACATGGCTGCCGATTTGAGGCAGTACCGCCAGAAAAATCGACTTGCTCTGTATTTTGGAAAGGATCGGTCAGAAATTCTGGTATTGATGCCGACCACAGGGACATTGCGTCTCTTGCATGCAGCGAGCATGCCTGGCCAGAATTCGGTTTCCGCAAGTAGCAGCAGTGCAGGTTTCAGTCTGCTGACCATGCGTATCATGGTGCCGGGAACATCCCATGGCAGGTAGGAGATGGAAATCTTACTACCCAGCAGACGGGAGGCATGGGCAAAACCTGTTGCAGTGACCACAGTAAGATGAATCTGATGGCCCATATGCAGCAGTGCCTTGATTAACGGTGTTACTGATCCGACTTCCCCGACAGAGCAGGCATGAACCCAGATGCAGCCCGCTTTTGTGGCAGGTAGATCCAGACTGAGATGTTGGTGCCACTTGATGACTTCTGTGGTTGAGGAATCAGCTGACATCGGCGTATTGCAGCAGGATTAACGCTATTATACCAGTTTACCTTTATCAGCCTGGAGGCCCTGGATAGACGCGTAGACTTGTCCTGTTTCACTCGTTAGGCTGCAATCATACTACTATTGTGTGTATGTTCGGAGGGATGTGTGGAAATTGATCTTGCCTGGATTGAAAAAAATATTATAAAAACAGAACTCACTGCTGAGCAAAAACAGAAGCTAACAGATATTGTGAAGCCTGTGGCTGTATCTAAAGGTGATGTCATTGTCAGTGAAGGTGAGAACGGCGGCGTGATGTATCTGGTTCGTTCTGGATCCGTGAATGTGTTTAAGGATATGGATGGTGCAGAGCACCGTGTAGCCGGTATGGGTGAATTGGCCATGATCGGTGAGGTGACGTTTCTCTCCGGTGAAGCAGCGACAGCTACAGTAGTTGCCGCAGAAGACAGTGTTGTTTATGCGATTGACCGTGACGGTTTTTCCGGTTT
>Ga0316204_10001276_pt1 | contig 72077 bp, 64 predicted proteins | sample 6monrhotite_MG_2_FD_205661 | JGI IMG/M metagenome (GOLD analysis project Ga0316204, IMG submission 205661) | Microbial mat bacterial communities from mineral coupon in-situ incubated in ocean water Damariscotta River, Maine, United States -... | ecosystem: Environmental > Aquatic > Marine >...
AAGCACTTCTGGAGCTGTATTTTATTGATTTTTCTGATTTCTTGTGATTCTGATAGTACCAACAGAAATCCTTTCCTTCAAGAAGTAAGTTTTAGATTTGACCTGAATTTGAATCTTCCACTTTATAACGGGCTAAACAACATTGGTAACCCTGTCTATGTTGGGAACAACGGTGTAGGAACTCGTGGTGCTTTTGTAATAAAGTCTGGATTGGATACTTTTTTTGCTTTTGAAGCTAGTTGCCCAAATCATGCTCCAAATAATTGCTCTACAATGAACATTGATGGGCAAAATGTGATATGTCCATGCGAGGATTATACCTATAGCCTTTTTACCGGACAGCAATTGGACAGACCTAATGATGGTAATCGTTATTACGATTTACTTTTTTATAGGGCTACACAAAGTGGAAATACCATAACCATTTCCAATTAGTTGCCATTAGTGATTCCCTAAAATTTCATCCATAACCCAACTGGCATGAAGGCCAGAGTCTCCCGTGGATGGATGCACAGCCTTTCCTAAAAGATGGTCTTTTATATTTTCCACATGAAATTGCTGAATATGTATAGGATGTGGAATTTCTAAAACTTGATGTCCCGAAGCATTCTCCAATTCAATTGGGCCTTCATCGAAAACGGAAAAACTTATTTTCCCCTCAGAACCAAATATTTCAGCTTTATCAATACGGTGGTAGGTTCCAAAATTCCAATTACCCTCTCCTGTAATTCCACCATCATGAAGCCAAGTTCCCGCAATGGCATCATTAGCAGAATATAAGCCTTGCTGATTTATAGCAGTACCATGAGCTTCTTTTACATCTCCCAATAAATACACAAATAAATCCAACCCATGACTGGCCAGGTCATCAAAATAACCACCGGGGGCAATAGCTTTGTCTGTTCTCCAATTGTATTCCCTGCTTAAATCTATATCACTGGGAGGTTTTGTTTTCTGCCAATGAATGTGTCTTACCTCTCCTATTAATTTCTGATCTAACCATTCTTTTATTTTTTTAAATCTTGGAAGGGAACGGCGGTAATAAGCAATGAAAAGAGGTGTGTTTTTTGTTTTAAAAGCTTCATAAATGGCCAAACTGTCCTGATATTTCGGAGCCATTGGTTTTTCTATACAGCATGGTTTACCGACTGCTGCAACCTGAAGTGCATAAAACTTGTGAGTATCTGGCGGAGTAGCAATATAAACGGCATCAATGTCAGGATTCTCGATAACCTCATTTGCGTTGGTCGTCCAATTTGGAACTTGGTGTCTTTTAGCATAATCTTCTACCTTTTCGGCGTTGCGCCTCATGACCATATTCACCTGGAAATCTTGGATCATTTGATAGGCTGGGACACTTTTTTTCTCAGTAACATTTCCGCAACCTATAACGCCCCACCGTATAGGAAGTTTATTAAAAAAAGAAAGGGATTCTGTCATGATTTAATAAAAATACAGAATCCCTTAAAATAGTAATGGCAAGTGCTAGAAATTAACCGTTGCTCCCAATAAAAAGTTGATGCCGGCCTGCGGATAAAGTCCAGCTTGTTCAACTGTGGTACCACCATCATCAAAGGTGAAAAAAAAGCCATTTGAAACTATGTCCTCATCAAAAATATTGTTGACCAAGCCAGAAAGCACAATACTCTTTATAAAAGAGTTTGTTTCAATAACATACTGTACATTAAAATCTGTTTGCGAATAACTTTCCAGAACAGAAGTTTCAGAATCGATATTACCCATGTATTGTTTCCCTACAAATTTTGAAAGCAGGGATAATTGAAAGTTTTCATTTGGCCGAAAAGAAAGAATATTACCTGCAACTATATTTGGTGAAAAAGCAATATTTGTATTTCCCAAATCCTGAAGCGCTCCATCTCTTTGAAAAAGAAAATCGATATTTCTATTATCACTTAATGCAACATTTGGTCGCAATGCAAACTTATTTCCCAATTTGATGTTTGCGTCTAACTCCAATCCCAAACGATAGCTATCTCCGACATTGGCACGCAATGGAGCCCCTACATCATTTAGTTCTCCTGTAAGCACCAACTGATCTTTATAGCGCATATAATACACGTTGGTATTCAGCTGAAAATCTGGTGACACATACCGCCATCCCAACTCAAAATCGTTTAACCGTTCTGGTTTGGGATTTCCATTCTCGTAGTCGTTTCGGTTGGGTTCCCTATTGGCAACAGCATATGAAAAATAGAAATTATTGCTTGGGTTCAGATTAAAAGTAATCCCGGTCTTTGGATTGAAAAAGTTAAAAGTGTCATCAACCAACCCTGTATCCTCACCATTGGCCTCATAGCTTACTCCTCTATACTGTAAATCTCCAAATATGGACCACTTACTATTTAGTTTATAGTTGGCCTTTGCGTAACCGTTAAAATCAGTTTTGGTAGAATTATCATCATAATACCGATCTCTAATATTGCTGTTGCTGGCAAAACGGGCCCAGATAACTTCTCCAAAGTGGTCCCCCTTATACACATTATAGCCTCCTCCAAAAATTAGGGTCAAATTTTCTTTCTTGTGATTTAGAGACAAAACCGTACCATAGAAATCATTATCCAACCATCTTCTCCTAATCAGATCTGTTGTATTTACCGCTTCTCCGTTAACGGTTAACGGCTCAAAACCATAGGTTGCAAAAACATCATCTTCTCTAAATTGCTCAAAATAACCCCTTCCCCTTGTATAATGAAACGCGATATTGGAACTCCACCCAAGACCAATACTTTCATTCCAATGTAATTGAAAATGGTCTTGTTTGTAATTGTCCACTTCTCTATCGTAAAACTGAGTGTTGCCATTTTCGTCCGTATATATTCCGGCAGGATTAAAAGTTCTATTGGTTCTTAATGTTTCGGCATCAATTCCAAACCAAGACTGATAGGTAATCTCATGACCCCCAAAAAGCAATGCTTTTACCAAAGTATTATCATCTTTATAGGTTCCCTGCAAAAAATACGCATCCAATTCTGAGCTTGCCCTATCTATATATCCGTCAGAAGTAATTCTTGATAGTCTTCCTGAAATTTCAACATGGTCGTTAAGCAGGCCAGTACTATATTTTAGATTGTTCCTAAGGGTATTAAAGCTTCCAATAGATGAAGATACTCTGCCGTAAGCTTCTTCTGCAAAAGCATCTGTCAATAAGTTTAAGCTTGCGCCAAAAGCTCCGGCACCGTTTGTAGAAGTACCCACTCCCCGTTGCAATTGAAGACTTTCTGTAGATGAAGCAAAGTCAGGCATATTGACCCAAAAAGTTCCTTGTGACTCGGCATCGTTATAAGGAACACCGTTAATGGTCACATTTACCCTTGTTGCATCGCTACCTCTAACACGGATGCCCGTGTAACCAACTCCCGCTCCAGCATCTGATGTTGTGACAACCGCAGGTAAAAAATTCATCAAAATTGGGATGTCTTGCCCTAAGTTTCTTGGAGCAATTTCTTCTTTGTCCAAATTGGAAAAAGTAATGGGAAACTCTTTTGTTACCCTAATCGCTTGAACCAACACTTCGTCCAGTACAATTTTTTTACCTTCTAAAGAATCTTTTGGTTTTTCTTGTGCACTGCCACTGAGTGCCAGCCCGCAAAAGGCCATAGTTGTGAATAAAGTTTTCATTCGTAAAAATGTTACGAATAAAAGGGGCCATTATTCTTGTCAAAAAATGGTTTTTGTTTCAAAAGAAACATGGAAATTCCAAGATGCGCTATGCGCATTCCCTTGGCAGCATTACCCGCCCAGGTTCATTGGGTATAATCTCAGCTTTATCCTAAAAAAATTCAGGACTTAGCACCCCTTTGAGATGGGGCAAATGTAGTTCCTCAAATTCATTTTTCATAGAAAAAAAACGTGTTAATTAACTTTTTCCAACAATCTTTCTAATGCCCCATTTCGTATGTATTAGGAATAACACTTTATATGTACCCCACATCTAAACGAAGATTTACCTTAAAAATAATTACCAGCTATTTAGTTTTAGGCGTATTGGCACTCTTAGCCACAGTTTTTATTTATTCCGAATTCAAAAATTACAATGCTTCTCAAAACAAGGAAGAGGATAGCATCAAGTTGTTAAAGACTAACTCGTTGCTCACCGATATTTATGAGGCAGAGAATTTATCAAAATTGGCGTTGCAGAGTAAGAAAAAAGGCGATGTAAAAGCATATGCGCAAAAGGTAGACTCCATATTTAACTCCATTGACAGTTTGAAACTTTTAACAACAAATGGCACTCAGGCTGTTAAGTTGGATAGTGTTCAAAAGTTGCTGCAACAAAAAGTCTATAACAACGCTGAGTTGCGAAAACTAAAAGTAAAGAATGAAAATAGCGCCCCAATTGACTCTTTACTGAAAAAGTTCAACAAAATGGAAGTGGATTTGGGAAGGATTACCCCAGAAACCTTTGTTCCCAATTTTGAACAGCTTTCACCTGAAACGCAGCAATCCATTAGAGAATATGTAGTTATACTTAATAAAAATATTCCAAAAGAATCGAATGAAAATGCAACCAGTACAGATATAGATTCCGTATTACAACTATCTAAATCCATTTTAGAGCAAGCCAAAACCAAAAACGCAAAAATAGAACGTTCCCTAATTGAGAAAGAGCTTCAAATATACAAGGCAGACCTAGAACTTTCGCAAAAGCTGAGAAGCATGATTTCAGCTTTTGAGCAGGAAATTATCATGAGTGCCTACATGGACAATTTATATAAGCAACAGGTCATAAAAAGAAGTGTCCAATTAACCATAGTAGCAGTCGTTTTGGGTTTTCTTTTTGTCTGTCTTTTTACGTTTTTAATCACAAAAGATTTTTGGAAAGTACAGCAATACCGTCAGCAGTTGGAAAAAGAAAAGGTATACTCCGAATCCCTCTTGAAAAGCAGGGAACAATTGATTTCTACTGTCAGCCATGATTTAAGAACCCCTTTAAACACCATTAGCGGATACACGGAGTTAATGGAACACAGCAGCTTAGATGATAAACAGTCGCAATATCTGAAAAATGTAAAATCCGCTTCAAAATACGTTGATGATTTGGTCAATGATCTTTTGGATTTTTCAAAGTTGGAAGCAGGAAAAATCCAAATAGAAAAAGTGCCTTATGTACTTTCTCATCTGATTGTAGAAACAGCTTCTAATTTTCAAGAAATCTATCATAAGAAAGCTATTGAACTTAAATTAGAAATTGCCGAAGAATTGGGAATCCCAATTATTGGAGATCCATTTAGGGTCAGGCAAATACTAACCAACCTCCTTGGCAATGCTTTTAAGTTTACCCATAATGGTTATATAAAGGTAAAAGCTATTACCAAAGAAATTGCTGGCAAACCATTTATTGATGTTATGGTTATTGATACGGGTATTGGTATTGAGCAAGAAAAACAAGAACTCATATTTAAAGAGTTTACACAAGCAGAAGATTCCATCGAAAAAAAATATGGAGGTTATGGCTTGGGCTTGACCATTTCCAAAAAATTGACACAATTACTGGAGGGTACTTTACATTCAGATAGCAAAGAAAATGAAGGAAGTACTTTTACACTTTCATTGCCCCTAGAGTTTTCGAATACAGAAATTCCTGTTCAGAAGCCTTTGAAGAGTACTTATGAGAGTCATCATCTGTCCCTCCTGATATTTGACGACGATGAAACCCTATTAGGGCTGTTAGCCGAAGTATGCCAAATGCATGCAATCCCTACTAGAACCTTTTCAAATTTTGAGGATTTTAATAGCATGGATGACTTTCAATATGATGTTGTTTTAACTGATATACAAATGCCCGCTGTTGATGGATTTGAGGTGATTAAAAATTTGAAGAGTGGAAATTACGAACACTATAAAAATCAACCTATAATTGCTATGACAGGCCAAAGAGATTTGGACAAAAGATTTTATACTGATGCAGGGTTTGCCGAAGTACTACAAAAACCTTTTTCTCGTATGATTTTGTTAGATGCAATTGGTAGCGTTCTAAATGCTTCTAAACCTTATGGTTTTGGAAATCCGTTGCAGAACATCACACAAAAATCAAATTCAGAATTGTTTAGTGTAGAAACAATCGCTTCTTTTTTAGATAGTTCTCAAGGTATATATGAGGTTTTGGATAGTTTTCTGGAAAACACAGCTAATAATATGAATTTGCTTTCTATAGCTATTGAAAATAGAAACTATAGCGAAATAAGGTCCATTTCGCATAAAATGCTTCCGATGTTCCGACAATTAAAAGTGGATATCGCAATACCGACACTTGAGAAATTTGAACAAATTTCAGATGATTCCAAGCATAAGAAAAACCTTCAGGATTTTGAAAAACTAAAACTTTCCATTTCAAATCTAGAGGAAGCAATAAATTCTTTTTTAACTACACTTCCAATTGATATTGATTGATCTTGTTATAAAGGGTTTTCCTTGTTATCTGTAAAAGCTTGGCAGCCTTACTTTTGTTAAAGTTGGTCTGCTTCAAAGCGCTGAGAATTTTTTCTTTCTCATAATTGGATTTGGAAAACTTGGATTCTGATGACACCTCAGAAGACTTGCCCAATGTTTTGGGGATTGAACTTGACATTACTACATCTCCATCTGAAAAAAGTACAGCTCGCTTTATCACATTTTTTAACTCCCTAAGATTACCTGGCCATGAATAATTATGGAACGTATGCTTAACTTCATCTGAAAAGCTCAATACATTCTTACCGAGTTCTTCGTTTGCTCTATCCAGAAAATAATTGGCAAAGATTAATAAATCCTCGCCCCGTTCTTGTAGCGAAGGTATTTCAATAGAAAACTCATTTAATCGATGGTATAGGTCTTCCCTAAAGGTTCCTTCAGCAACGGCTTCCAATAAATTTTCGTTTGTAGCGGTGATTATTCGTATGTCCACAATAATCTCTTTTGTGCTGCCAACGCGTTTAATTTTTCGTTCTTGAAGTGCCCTAAGTAATTGCACTTGATTTTCATAGGTAAGGTTTCCAATCTCATCTAAAAACAGTGTACCTCCGTTTGCAGCCTCAAAATGACCCACTTTATCTTCAACAGCTCCAGTAAAACTTCCTTTTAGGTGTCCAAAGAATTCACTTGTTGCTATCTCCTTTGGTATTGCACCGCAATCCACCGCCACAAAATTTTGATTATTTCGCTTACTCTTATCATGAATAGCTTTAGCCGTGACCTCTTTTCCTGTTCCACTCTCCCCAGTTATTAAAACAGACATATTGGTGGGCGCAACCAAATCTATATACTGTAATAACTTTCTGGAAACCTCACTGGTTCCAGCAATAATGCTTGATTTCTTTTTGTTGGTGTGCGCTACTTTTTCATTTTTAGATTCCGAAAGCTCTGTTTTTTTCTGCGTTTCCGTATTCAGCGCATTTTTAATTACCGTTAAGATATTTTCTGGGGTAAAGGGTTTGGAAATATAATCGAACGCTCCTTTTTTCATGGCATTTACCGCGGTCTTTACCTCAGCATAGCCTGTCATTAGTATAACTTGGGTTTTAGGAGAATCAGTCTTTATTGATGAAAGCAGTGCAACGCCATCCCCCTCGGGCAATCTTACGTCTGATAGTATTACATCAAAAAAAGAGGTCTTTAATTCCTCTTTGGCCTCTTGAATAGTAAAACTTGTGGAAATGTCAAAATGATGCTTGGTCAAAAACTTTTGGAGCATTTGACAGAAAGCGGTATCATCCTCAATGATTAAGATTTTGGGCATATCTCAGTATCTAATATACGATACTGAACTAGGATGGGACTTCAAGTGCATTGTAAAATTATCATAAAAAGGAGAGGCCCGACAATGCAGACCTCTCCTTAACCAAACTAACCTAACACGATTAATCAAATTTGTACTAAATCTCTATCCAATTCCCTTCGCCATCGGCATACAATGTACCAGAAGTACCATCTTCCAATGACAATTCTAATTTGAATTGATTTGATTCATTTTTATAAGCTTTATTAACAGTAGCTGTTGGATAATCTTTTGCGACAGCAGCTGCAACAGCTTCAGGAAGGTCGGATACGCTTATTTCCTCAAAATCCTGTGTTGAACTTACTACTGTAGTTTCGTCTGCTTGTAGTTCAGCAGTTTCTTCTTGGGCGATAGCTGTTAAACCAACAAAAGATAAAACAGTTGCAAAAATCAATTTTCTCATGGTGTATTCTATTTTAAAAATTAAACTTGACTATCTATATGAAAATCTAGTGCCAGTATTCAAAATAGTGCAAAAATCAATTTAATTTATTGATAATCAATTTATTAAAAAATAGAGTAAATAAGTATCGCTGTGTAATTATGTGTAAGGAGTAGTGCTGAATGTATATTTTTTATACAAAAAAGGCTGCCTAAGCAGCCTTTTTCAATCTTGCCAATATCCTAAAACCCATTCTATGAGATAAGATTTAAAATGATATTGGCGGGAATGGACAACGCACGGTTAGTGTTCGCATAGCATCATCCAAATTATTTTCTTTTCTTTCCCCTATTTGCTTTATTCAAATAAGATGCCACCAAAAAAATAGATAGCAAAAAGGATAGAATACTTATAACCAATACTATTTTATAAAGCATTATTTCGCATTTCTATTAATTGGACACATCCTTTTAGATTAGGTCACAAAAAAAGGTCGCACTATGTACGACCTTCAACCAAATCAACCAACCAAAATAATCTAGGCAACCACGCCTAGATATGCCTTATAGTTTTGTAAAACCTTAAATCTTGACTTTACCATACTCTTTGTTTTCGTCCTTATTGTTAAGACACTCTTTTAATGGTTTGGTCACATTTAAAACAAAAAAAGACCGCGATTGCGGTCTTTTTTCAAGTGTACTCATTCGTTTTTATGCTTGATGCGTCGCTTTTAAAAGATCGTTCACTGTTTTTACAGGATTGAAAGTTACCAAGGGCACTTCTACAAAGATGGTATTCCAAAAAGCCATAGCACCGTTCCAAAGTCCTGGAAGCTCCAATGCCTTTAATTCCTTTCCTTCTTGGGTTTTACCAGTAATAAAGCCTTGTTTCGGGTCAACAAAATCCAACAGATTATACTTTTCTCCTTTATGATTTCTTACACCACAAATTAAATCGACCGGGTTGAAATGAGTTGAATTCTTTAGCGTGGCCGCTTGTTGTTCATTACCCATATCTATTTGTGCAGATTCTATGATCTGAAGCGAGACATTACCTTCCGTATCTTTTATCCAAAATGGACCTCCCCCTGGTTCTCCTTCATTTTTAACCATTCCACATACTCTAATTGGGCGATTTATTTTATCTCTTAGAGTTGAACGCTGCTCTTCAAATCCTATTTGACCATAGTTTTCTGCAAAGCGTACATTCAGTTCTTTTTCTAAAAAGGCTTTTATCTCGCCTATTTGCTTGGAAGAAATGGTGTTGGCATCAAGTGCCTTGGCATATTCAAATGCCTTGGATTGAGCTTTTAACAATACTCCTGCCAACATTTTCTTACTATTGGCAACAGTTTTTAAATTCTCATCAACCACAACGTTATCAATATTCTTGATGAAAACAACATCAGCATCCTGGTCATTTAAGTTTTCAATCAATGCTCCATGTCCTCCCGGCCTAAAAAGAATTGAACCATCACTATTTTTAAAAGGCTTGTTCTCCATATCTACAGCAATAGTATCTGTAGATGGTTTTTGATTGGAGTAAGAAATCCTAAACTCGGTATCTGTTGCATCAGAAACTTTTGGACTTACTTTTGAATGTTCTTTTTTGAACATTTCATCATGTTGTTCTGATATGGTAAAATGAAGATTGGCCTTCCCATCTGTTTTTGCATATAGTGCCGCTTCCTTTAAGTGCTCTTCAAATGGAGTAGAGCCCCCAGAACTATATTTGTGAAAAGGCAATAAGCCCTTAGGGTAGAAACCATAATTTAATCCATCTTCCACCAACATTTCCTTCACAAACAAATATGCTTCCTCATCTTTGCTGGCTGCTTTTCCAGTAATCCTATCCATAATTAATTCATAGAAAGGCAAACTGGACATCTCTTCCGTAAACTGTTTTACAGCCTTATCTCCAGTCCGATCAATATATTCGGAAAGTGTTTCTTTTGAAGAATCATAAACATCCAAAAAGTTAAACATGGCTTTGAACATGCGCGAAGCAGCTCCAGAAGCGGGTACAAATTTTAAAAGTTCCAATCTTCCGCGGGAGTCCTCAAAATACTGTACCAAATCTGTCTGTTCTGCGACAGAAAACCTTAAAATTCCATCTGAGGCAACAGCTGCCTTAGCCAACTTTACAAATGGAATTCCTTCTTTAAATGTTTCAATTTGGCTGAATACTTTTTCTTTGGAAATTCCTTTTTTTTCTAGCTGTTCTAAATCTTTTTGACTTAAGTCGATCATGTTTTAGAGGAGTTTATCAATGTGTTCGATTGCGGTTGAAAGTCGTTGTGCCTTATCTCCCTTTAAAATAACAAAATTCCTATCATATTTCTCCAAGGTTTCTTTAAAATAAGCAAACATTTGTTTCCGTTCATTGGGTTTATCGCGTAAATCATCAGCTTCCCAAGGAGTATCTATATAAGTCAAAAAATATAGGTCATATGTATTCTGCAAAGCATACTTTTCAAGGGTTGGATCACAATGGCCAATATAATATGCTTCTGAATATACTTTTGTTTCTAACAAATCAGTATCGCAAATAAGCAAGTCGGTGGCTTTTTTTGTCAATTCATTTTCCAAACGAATTTGCCCTTCAGCAATTGGAAGTAAATCATGGGACTCACAAGTCTTCCGCTCATTGTTCCATTTATTCTGTAAATACTCCCGGGCATATTCTGGTACCCAAACGGTATTGTAATGTCTGGCCAATTGCTGTGAAATGGTCGTTTTCCCTGTGGATTCAGGACCAAATAAAACTACTTTAACAAGGTCTGAGGGCTCTTGCCCAAATTTTTCTTCCATGCTTTATAACCGTAGATGGCAATAAGGGTTAACAAAAAATATAGCAGGGAGCTAAAAATAAGCCCTTTATACCAATACAAAGGTACCGTGATAATGTCACCTATAATCCAATACACCCAATTTTCCAATTTTTTCTTTGCCATCAACCACATTCCAACGAAAAAAATTGCTGTAGTAAGCGTATCTACATAGGCTGTCCAAGTATCGAATTTATTAAACACATAATATACTACTGATACAAAAACGATCGCCCCGACAAACAATAAAACTGACCACATTTTTTCTTTTGAAGTGGTTTCGGTAATAGGAACAAAATGGGTTTCATCTACTTTTTGGGTCCATAGATACCATCCTATTATGCTCATTACAAAGTAATATGCGTTGATTAGCATGTCCCCCAAAAGGCCAAAAACCAAAAGAATATAAACAAAAAGGCCTGTGCTGATTATTCCGGTAGGGAAGACCAAAATATTTTCTCGTTTAGCGTACCAAACACTAAGAAGACCAAAGACCACACCTACCATTTCCAATATAATTAGATGCGTGGAGACACCTTCATATTGGGCAAAAATCCAATCAAAAATGTGGCTCATACCCGCTTCTATCCGATTTTACAATCTTCATACTCAACACCACATGTTCTAAATTTTCAAAAGTTTCCCTTACTTCAGTTCGAAGTAATTCCATAACCTTATCGTATTCACCATAAACTTGAGTACTCAATGGGTTTTCCAGGACAGTAAGTTCTGATGCTCTCAATTTTTTTATAAAATCTATAATTGGAGGTTCAAAATTATCTTGAAGTGGAGTCAATGTAAGTTCTACTGATATGTTCATGGGTTATGCAAATTTTAAGGGCAAAGCTAGTAAAAAGCAAACTGTCAATTACCCATTAATTTGAGAGCATACGCGCATGTAAACCCTTCGAATTCCAAAAATTCAACATCGTAATGAGATTTTTTTCCTTTATACAAAATCTCTGCCACCGTCCTACTATCATCAAACGTAAAATCCATGACATCTATATGTCGTAAAAAGCTAAGTCCTTTTTGGGCATAAATTTTATAAAGAGACTCCTTAGCACCCCAAACCATAGTCAATTTTCTAATTATGGCGTCGGTATTAGCCAGCGTTCTATACTCCTGTATTGGTGTAAACTTATGAGCAATTCGAAGAATTTTGTCACGTTGCATTTCAATATCGATTCCCACCTCATCCGTCTCGCTCACAATAATACCCGTAAAATTATGGGAATGGGTTATAGAAATATGATTACCGTCATTTAAATGCGGTTTGCCCATGTCGTCATAAAACAAATCGCTGTCTATATATCCTGTTAGTGCCAAAAGATGCCGAATGCTCAAGAATGCTCTTCTATGGGCTTCAGATTTCATGCCATCCATGCGGTTTTGACAATGGGGCGTAAGCACAATCCCTTCAGATAATTCATCCTCGGGCTCTGTAACCTTCCAAAGATATACGGAAGTAGTAGGTGAAACTGTTATGGTTTTGTAAATGGGCACGGTGAATATTTAAGTTATTTGTACCTTTGCAGACTATATAAACGAAGCTACAAAAGTAAATTAACAATAAAAATATGAGCACTAAAACAATTCCTTATGTACCATTCAAGGTCAAGGATATTTCCCTAGCTGATTGGGGGCGCAAAGAAATTGAACTTGCTGAAGCGGAAATGCCGGGTCTTATGGCATTGCGCGAGGAGTACAAGGATGAACAACCTCTTAAAGGCACTCGGATTGCTGGTTGTTTGCACATGACGATTCAAACTGCAGTTTTGATTGAAACTTTGGTTGAATTAGGTGCAGATGTCACTTGGAGCTCTTGTAATATTTTTTCTACCCAAGACCATGCTGCTGCTGCAATAGCCGCTGCAGGAATTCCGGTTTATGCATGGAAAGGGATGAATGAAGAAGAGTTTGACTGGTGTATTGAGCAAACTCTGTTCTTTGGAGAAGACAGACAGCCTTTGAATATGATTTTGGATGATGGTGGAGATTTAACCAATATGGTTTTGGATCAATACCCTGAGTTGGCTGGGGCAATCAAAGGGCTTTCTGAAGAAACTACCACTGGGGTACATCGTTTATACGAAAGAGTAAAAAATGGCACGCTACCCATGCCTGCTATTAATGTAAACGACTCTGTTACCAAATCTAAGTTTGATAACAAGTACGGTTGCAAAGAAAGTGCTGTTGATGCTATTCGCCGTGCCACCGATACCATGTTAGCTGGAAAAAAGGTCGTAGTTGCAGGATATGGTGATGTTGGAAAGGGAACTGCTGCTTCTTTTAGAGGTGCTGGGGCCATTGTAACTGTTACCGAAATTGACCCTATCTGTGCGTTGCAAGCATGTATGGATGGTTATGAAGTAAAACTACTTGAAACTGTTATTGGCAAAGCTGATATCGTTATTACCACAACTGGGAACAAGGATATTATCCGTGAAGAACACTTTCGCGCTTTGAAAGACAAGGCTATAGTTTGTAACATTGGGCATTTTGACAATGAAATAGATATGGCTTGGTTGAATGGTCGGTATGGTAATACTAAAGATGAGATTAAACCTCAAGTAGATAAATATACTGTTGAAGGTAAAGATATTATCATTTTGGCTGAAGGCCGATTGGTAAACCTTGGTTGCGCAACTGGACATCCTAGTTTTGTAATGAGTAATTCATTCACCAATCAAACTTTAGCTCAAATTGAATTGTGGAAGAATAGTGACAAGTACGAGAACGATGTGTACATGCTTCCAAAACATTTAGATGAAAAAGTTGCCAAACTACACTTAGCTCGTTTAGGTGCGGAACTTACGGAACTTAAGAAAGATCAAGCAGAATATATTGGCGTGACTGTTGAAGGCCCATATAAACCAGAATATTATAGATATTAGCCTTTTCTAGGTTAAATTCAAGAATAAACCCTTGCAATTGTGTGAGGGTTTATTTTTTGATGCGATATTTACAACAACAACGATTACTGTATGAACATTATCTTAACAGGGGCTACAGGAACATTAGGGTCACAAATACTTTTTTCTATCCTTGAAAGTAGATTTGAGTCTTTGGAAAAGATATATCTAATCGTTCGTAAGAAAAATTTGGCTTCCCCCGAGGCCAGGATTTTCAAAATGCTTGAGAGCAATGTTGTTTCAGAATTTATCCGTGAACATAGAACTGAAATAGCTGAAAAAATTCAAGTTATTGCCGCAGAAGACATACTTGAACCCAGTACTTTTCTACAAAGCAATAAAAAATATCATTTTATACATTCAGCAGGTTACGTGAACCTATCTGTGGATCCAGACAGTAAGGAAGAAATTTTTAAAGAAAACCTCACCTTTACAGAGAACATATTCAAGGCCTACACGCCATACCTCACTAAATTCATTTATATCAGTACTGCATTTTCCATTGGAAAATTAGGCGGAATTCTAAATGATAATTATGTGACTACAGAGCAGAATGATTACCGTAATTATTATGAGGCTTCAAAACATGCTGCAGAAAAGTTTTTGATGAAAGCGGGGGCGGCATCAAAAATTCCTATTCAAATATTAAGACCTAGTGTATTGGGTGGAAATATCCTTGACAAACCAAGTTTTTTTATTTCAAAGTACATGGTGTTCTATCTTTTTGCCAAGTTCTTCTACCGCAATACTTCTATTGATGCAGTGCGCATACAAGCAAATATGGACAGTAAGCTTAATATCATTCCAACTGATTATGCTGCAAAAGTAATTGCCAAAGTATTCGATACCGATGTTGAACAACTCAATATTGTCAATTCAGAAGGGACAAACATTTTTAACGGAATTGCCAAAATCTTAGAAACGGTCAACTTTAAAAACTTTAGACTTACCCAAGAGTTAATGGATACTGCTTCAGAGTTTGAAAGCTCTTTAGAGCAATTTTACTATGAGACCATTGGTGTTCATCTAACTCCTTACCTAACTTCAAAACCTTATGAATGGGATACTACCTTATTAGAAAGTATTCTGCCCATACCCAAGTATAATTTAGAGGATTATTTGGTGTCCACTGTGGAGTTTGCTAAAACCAATGGGTTTCGGAATCAAAGATGGTAAGCTTACAGGCATGACTCATTCCAAAAGGAAATGGTCATTTTAAAGTATCTCCCATAAAATGTTATGTTCGCTTACATATCCAACCAACGCTTAAAATTAGTAGTACGCTCCCTTGAAACAACTATCTGTTCTTCCTCTTTAGGCAATAACTTCAGAAGCAGTCGACTATTAAAATAACTGTGAATCTCAACAACCGCTTTTACAGAAACCATAAACTTGCGATTGATTCTAAAAAAATGAATAGGATTTAAAATATTCTCCAACTGATCAATAGTATATTCAATGGGGTAAGATTGTCCAGTATGGGTCTGTAGACAGATCAAACCTTCATGCGATTTAAAATACGCTATATCTTCTACATTAAAAGATCTAAACTGATTTCCAACTTTTACCATAAAACGATGTTTGTATTCCTTATGAAAAAGTTGTTTTAGATGCTCCAGATTATCGGTAGAAGTATGTCCATTTCTGGTAACATTTTTTTTAAATTTTTCAAGGGCTGCTTTTAAATCAGCTTTTACAATGGGTTTCAATAAATAATCGACCCCATTATACTTGAATCCTCTGATAGCAAATTCATTATAGGCGGTAGTAAATATAACGGGCGGGTGGTCGGTAATATCATCCAAAATATCAAATCCGTAGCCATCATTAAGTTGAATGTCTAAAAAAATCAAATCAGGGCGGTCATTCTTTTTGAACCACTTTACACCACTCTCCACAGAATTTAAACTGCCAACAATCTCTATTTCTGGTGCTAATTCCCTTACCAATTTCGTCAATCGTTTGGAAGCAAACTCCTCATCCTCTATAATTACTGCTCTCATTTTAGGATACAGATATTAAATTGATTTCCTTGACTTCTTTATCCAATAATGGAATAATAACCTCAAAAAAGCCTGTGTCTTCTCTCACCAAAACTGCTTTATTGGTATAATATGAATATCTTTTCTTAATATTTTCCAGGCCTAGTTTGGTGGTCTTTTGTTTCAACTCTCGTTTTCTAAGGTTGTTTTTAATGGCCAATGCATTAGTTTCAATAGAAGTAATAGAAATCTGTAAAGGTCTTTCCTTGGAATACAAATTATGTTTTAGAGCATTTTCTATCAGCATTTGTAAAGTCAATGTAGGAATCCAATACCCATCTGGAGAAACCTTGATGTCCGTTTCTATGACCACCGCATTTTTATGTCTTACCTCCATCATAAATACATAAGCATCCAAAAAACTTAATTCCTTTTGCAAGCTTACCAAATCCTCCTCTTTATTGTCTAAAATATAACGGTAACTAGAAGCCAATCTAGTTACAAAATCAGAAGCCAGGTCACGATCCTCATACATTAAAGACGTTAAGGTATTCAAACTATTAAACAAAAAATGAGGGCTTATCTGGCTTTTTAAAGAAGAGTACTTGGAGGCCAGCATTTCCCTCTTTAAATTTTCCATTTGTTCATCCATTTCTTCCTTTTGCTTCATTGAAAAATAGAACAGATTAAAAAATACCACGGTTGAACCTATTAGACCAGCCCTTAGAAAATCGCCCATAAATTCCACCTTGGGGTCATCACAGTGAATACCAATAGTCTCTCTGAACGGGAACAATGCCAAATAATAAATCACAGCACTTAATGGCAGTAGTAATGCCATTGTCTGGGCAAAAATCTTCAGGCTATTTTTAAGGTCCAGTTTTCCATAATTACGCTCTCTTTTTATCAACCAGTCATTGAATTCCCAGGTGACCATAAAAAAAAGAAAAGCTGTGCTGTAATAGAAAATACTTGTAGGCGCAAAAAAGGTATCTAGTTCTTCAACTTCTTGGTTTACGGTAGTTTTAATAAGCACGTAAACAACATTTACCACCATCCATCGGAACAAAAACTTTTTAACCGCTTTTTTCTTGAACATATTCACTGCTATTTGTTAAAGATACACAAGACACTATATCCTTTGCAATCTCTCCGTATCAACTGTCAAAAAAGGAATTGAACTGTGCTAAACTATTATTTAGTTGAATGTCGCTATCGGCATATAGGATTATTCCATTCAAAATATCCTATAACACTTCAATCATCAATAGAACACCTCAATATTTCTTCGCCTTTTTTACCAATTCTTAGTTTCACCTTCGAGGAAAATCAAATAAACGCATCATGAAAAAAATCATTTTGGTATTGGCTTTTCTTTATACCGCAATCAGCTTTTCGCAAACTGGAATTATCAAGGGTATTGTGTTGGACAAACAGTCAGAAAGTCCTTTGGTGGGAGCGACAGTGGAATTGTTAGATCAACCAGTAGATACAGGGGTAATTACCGATATTGATGGAAGATTTACCATTAAAGATGTTCCCGTAGGAAGGCAAATAGTTCGCGTAAGTTATATTGGCTTTGAAAATACAACAGTTCCAAATATAGAGGTAACCACGGGGAAGGATGTTTTACTGACCGTTTCTCTAATTGAATCCTTTAACCAGTTGGATGAAGTGATTGTTACCACCGAAACTAATAAGGACAGGGCCAACAACAAACTGGCCACCGTATCTGCCCGTCAATTTGGCGTTGAAGAAGTGACCCGATTCTCTGGAGGACGCAGTGATGTTGGAAGGTTAGCAGCAAACTTTGCTGGGGTTTCGGCCCCGGATGATAGCCGTAATGATATTGTTGTGCGCGGTAATTCTCCTACTGGTCTACTTTGGCGCTTAGAAGGTATCCCTATTCCCAATCCCAATCACTTTGCCAGTTTTGGCACTACTGGAGGTCCGGTTTCAGCGGTAAATCCAAACTTATTGAAGAATTCAGATTTTATCACTTCAGCCTTTCCATCAGAATATGGTAATGCTCTTGGAGGGGTCTTTGATTTGGGGTTTAGAAAAGGGAACATAGATGATTTTGAATTCTCTGCCCAAGTTGGGGTTTTTACTGGAGTAGAAGCTATGGCCGAAGGTCCCATGGGCAGCAAAAATGGTTCTTTCCTTTTATCCGCTAGGTATTCCTTGATCAGTTTGGTAGGTGGTGGCGCAGGAGGCACCTCAGCAACACCTAATTATAGCGATGTTTCCTTCAATTTTGATTTTGGAAAAGGGAAACTGGGAAAGCTATCCTTATTTGGAATTATAGGCACTTCTGATATTGAATTTTTAGGGAATGATATTGATGAGGATGATCTTTTTGCAGCAGAAGATGAAAATACATTTGTGGATTCCAAATTTGGCGTTATAGGATTGAAACATCAAATCCCAGTTGGCAAAAACTCTTTTTTAAGGAGCATAGTTGCAGGCTCCTACACCGGAAACAAGTTTACGGCAGATCGGTTTATTGATAAGGATACCCCGCAGGAACGTATTATTCTATATACCGAAGCGGACAATTCAGAATCCCGGGTTTCATTTTCAACCTTGTTCAATTCAAAGTTGAGCAACAAAGCTACATTGCGTACAGGCTTATTGATTGAAAATTATAGAATTGATGCCTTTAACAGAGATCGTGAAAAACAACCAGATACCAATGGTGATGGTGACCCTGATTTATTCACTTTACGGGATTTTGATGAAACCTTCGCCATTTTCCAACCCTATGTTCAAGGTCAGTTTCGTCTAACCGAAAAAATTACTTTTAATGCCGGAATGCATTCACAATACAGCTCTTTGAATGAACAATTTGTTTTTGAGCCTAGGGCAGCCCTAAATTTTCAGTTGGCTCCAAACCATAAGTTAAATCTTGGTTATGGACTTCATCACCAATCTGTTTCTTTTCCTTTGTTGTTTTTGAACGAGGAAGTAAATGGGAGCCTTCTGCAAACCAATAAAGACTTAGATTTTGTAAGAAGTAATCACTATGTATTAGGATATGATGTGAAGTTTGGCAACGATTGGCGTGGAAAAATTGAAGTGTATAATCAAGATATAGACAAGGCGGCGGTAGATGCCCTTCCTTCGAGTTATTCTTCCTTAACAGAGGGTGCCGACTTTGAGTTTGATAATGACAAGGTATCCCTGGTTAATAACGGAATCGGTTTTAATAGAGGCATTGAATTGACCTTGGAAAAGTTTTTTAGCAACAGCTATTATGGTCTTCTGACCGGCTCGTTTTATGAAAGTAAATACGAAGGCAGTGACGGTATTGAACGTAATTCCCCTTTCAACAACGGCTATGTTGTCAACGCTTTGGCGGGCAAAGAATTTAGTTTAGGCGGAAAGAGTAAAAACATACTATTCGTTGATTCACGTTTAACCTTTTCTGGAGGTAGATATTACACCCCGGTGGATTTAGCCGCTTCTCAACAAGCTGGCTTTGAAATTCTACAAGATGATATTGCTTTTAGCCAACAATATGACGACTATTTTAGATGGGATGTCAAATTTGGAATTAAGCTGAACAGTAGAAACAAAAAACAATCTCATCGCTTTTTTGTGGACTTGCAAAATGTCACCGCTAATGAAAATATATTTGCAAGGCGCTATAACCGACTTACCAATAATGTGGACCAAATAGATCAGATCGGTTTCTTTCCAGATGTCGGTTATAAATTTCAGTTCTAAACTCTAGCAAATAAAAATACAATGAAAAAGGTTGGGGTTATTTTGCTAGTTTTAAGCATCATTTTAACAGTAGTGGTTTTGGTAAGAAATACTGAGTCGGGCCCATATTTTTTGGATGAACAATTTTCCGAAATTGTGGACTATATCCCTAAAAGGGACAAGTTCAACAAAAAGATATCTGAAGTCAACGTGGCATGGCATTTAGATCACAGCCTTAGAACCATCAATAGGATTTGTGAAGCACTAGAGCGTTCAGACCCAAACGGGTTTAAATCCAATTTTAGTTGGTCAAGGATATTTGTTTTCACCTCGGGGATTATTCCTCGTGGTGTTGCTAGGTCTCCCAAATCTGTTATTCCTCCAAAAGTGATTGTAACGGACAGTCTTTACCTTCAAATTGAAGAAGCGAAAGCGAATTTAAAAAAGATTGAAAGCTTAAATGAAAAGGCGCATTTTAAACATCCTTATTTCAATGTAATAGATAAAGGGCAGACAAAACGTTTTCTGAAAATACATACCCAACACCACCTAAAAATTGTAAAGGATATTTTAAAAGAATAAATAAAAAAGGAGTTTCTTCGCAAAAAACAATCAAAAAATGACAAAGAATTGGTTTGAAATTCAAAATATTGAAACGGTAGATTCACCATCCATTGCAGTGTACAAACAGCATTTGGATTATAATATACAGGAGATGATTTCTTTGGTGAAAGGCGAAACTGATAGATTGATGCCTCATGTAAAAACCAATAAAATGCCCAAAGTGTTGAAATTGCTGTTAGACTCTGGGATTACCAATTTTAAGGCTTCTACTATTTCAGAAGCAGAAATTGCCGCTGAAGCTGGAGCCCATTCTGTTTTAATTGCGCATCAGCTGGTTGGACCAAAGGTAGACCGGTTTTTTGGATTGACTGAGCATTTTCCGTCTACCAATTTCTCTTCCATTATAGACACCATAGGGATTGCCAAACTTTTGAATGAAAAAGCGTTAAATCTAGGACTAAGTGCCAACATTTACATTGATATTAACAATGGCATGAATCGTTCAGGAATTAAAACAGGCCCTGGTCTTGATGAGCTTTTGGCATTTATCCCCGAATGTAAAGGGCTAATATTTAAAGGATTGCATGTATATGACGGACACTTAAGGGATGCTAATTTTACCACCCGAAATGAAAAAATAGAAACTGGGTTGGAAGATGTGACGGCTTATTTCAATAAGTTAAAAAAAGTATATCCGTCAGCGCAAATGATATGCGGTGGAACCCCATCATTTACAACCCACCTCTTACAAGAAAACCGAATCACCAGTCCTGGAACCTGTGTCTTATGGGATTGGGGATATAGTGAAAAGTTAACGGAACAAAACTTTAGATATGCTGCCTTATTAGTAACGAGAATTATCTCAAAACCTACTGAGGGTATTGTTACCTTGGACTTGGGCCATAAATCTGTAGCACCAGAAAACCCTATTGACAAACGAGTTAAATTCCTCAATATTGATAACTACGAGCTACTTTCTCAAAGCGAGGAACATGGTGTTCTCAAGGTCGATAATTGGAGTGATTTAAAGGTTGGCGATGTTTTTTATGGTATTCCCTACCATATTTGTCCCACAATAAATTTGCATGATGAAGTATCTGTAATTGAAGACGGATTAAAAATAGCATCCTGGGAAATTACCGCAAGAAAAAGAAAACTAAGGTTTTAAGAAACCTTAATCCATAAGTTTTCCTAAATCATAGAAGTAGAAGTTTTTTTCATCATTCATAGCAGCAAAAAGCCCATTGGGAAAAGTATCGTTTAAAGGAACGGTGACTACCTCGCATCCATCGGTCTCAAGAGTGGTCAAATTCACAGCTTTTATAAAAGTATTGTCTTTTCTTGAAAAGATATTAAACTGTCCTTGTTGCTGATCCGACACAATAATGTATCCTTCACCATCTGAATAAGCTGCAATCGCTATACCTTCAATATCCTCTAAAAAGTGCTCTGCACCAAAACAAGATAGTTCTTCATTTCCCATATTAGGCTCTGCATAATATTTTCTTATACAAACACCCTCATCTGAATAATAAACCAAGCCTTTTTCATCATCTACTGCAATGGCCTCTATCTCTTTTTGTCCACTGAACTTTCCAAACTTTCGTACTAGGTCAGTCTTAACACCAGTGCTATCTACCATCACTTTGTATTGATACAAATAATTATCTCTTGGACCTGTTTTTCGTCCGACAATGGCATACATTGAAGAATCTACCGGGGATTTATACAGACTTATTCCCATAGGTAATTTTTGCTCAAAAACCTTTTCATCTTCAAAAACGGGGAAACCTCCACCATCCAAAGGTTTCATATCGGGCACTGAGAATAATCTAATTTGTTGTTTTTCTCGTTCAGTAAAAGCTATGACATCTACAGTAACGGAATCATTGAGTTGAAAACCATATTCTACATCTACATTATTAGGTCGTTGAATATTTCTGATGGTCTTTTCTTCAATGATTTTTCCTTCCAAATCAAAAGCATATATAGCTCCATTTGTTTCCTTGTCCGTTCCAAAAACAATGCTTTTTGATGCATTTTGAGGATTAACCCAAATTGCTGGGTCATCTGTATCATTTAAAGTTCTTTCAGTAATAACATCTGGTGTTATCGGAATCAGTTTGCTTTGGTTACAGGAAATAGCCAGGGATCCCAAAATTAAATATGCGAATATGTTCTTCATTTAGATAAATTAAAAGTAATTGAAAAACCGCCCACTTATGAGCGGTTTATGAAGCTGTTATGTCAAACGTTATTTTTTGAACAGGTCATATTTAAGGCCAAATGTCAACCTTTTCTCATAAAACTCAATCTGCTGTGTACGTTCTACTATACCTTGGTAGTAACGTAGTGGTTGATTTGCAATATTGTTTAGATCTGCGTAGACACGTAAGTTTTTGTTAATTGTATATGAAGCGTTTAAATCCGCAAAAATCTGTTTGTCATAAAATCGATCCTCAAAATCATTCCCTCCCAACTCATCAATATAAGCGTCTGAAAAATTGACTGATAAACGTAAGCTGAACTTTTTATCTGCATAACCCAACGAACCATTGAACATGTTCGGGGCTGTGCCGGGCAAATCTATATCCTCTCTAATTTCATCACCATTTCTAATACCATCTGTGGTAGAGGTAAGCAATGTATAGTTTAAATAGATGCTAAGATTTTTAGCAAAGCCTGGAAGAAAATCCAACTGTCTTTGGAATGCCAGTTCAGCACCAAAGATTGATGCGTTATCGCCATTTAAAGGTTGGAATACATCAAAACCGGTATCCTCATCTTCGGACAAAGAAGTATAAATAAAGTCTTCTATATCCTTATAAAAAACACCTCCTGATATGATACCAACAGATTCAAAGTAGTGCTCTGCCATAAAATCAAAATTCATGGAACGCGTAGGATCTAGTTCCGCATTGCCTGTTTGAATCTCCTCATCTTCATTGATTATGTTTCTAAAAGGCACAAGGTCAACATAATTGGGTCTTGCAATGGTATTTGTCCAAGCAAAACGTAAAACGGTTCTGTTGCTGTGGTCATATTTTAAATGTATACCCGGTAGCACGTTTGTATAAGAGCTTTCATCCCTAATCTGGTTAAAACTGTCAAAGTCTCCTTCTTCGTCAAAAATTACTTCATTGCCCAAACTGCTGATTTGGGTATTTTCCACTCTTATTCCAGCTAGTACAGATACGTTTTCTGAAAGTTTTTGATTGGCCATAAGGTAGCCAGCATACACTTTTTCATCTACATCAAAGTTTCCTGCCAAAAACTCATCTTCAATTGGATTCGTTTCAAACGTTGAGGCATCAGAAAAATTAAGATTCCCCAAAAACTCCGGAGAAATAAATTGACCCGCAGCATATTGACTACCTGCTAAGAAATCTGCATTGGTAAGGTCTCTTGTTTGCACATCTGCTAAAGTGGCAAAATTATCGCTCGTGGGTTCTGATTCAAAAAAGTTGTTCTCCCTTACTTTATTCTTTGTTCTAAATCTACCTCCGAATTTTATAGATCCTTCACCTGCTCCAAAGATATCTGCTGGAACTTCAAAGTTTAAAAAGGCATTAAAGTCTTTTTCCTCGGTAAACTGATTTTCTTCGGTAAATTCTTTAAGCTCAAAATTGGACAATGCTGCATCTGAAGCATTTGTTGGTCTAAAAGAAGGATAACGTGGGTTAGTAAGGTCTGCCAAAATCCCTATAGCATCTCCAATTTCATACTCCGCATATCGCTCGTTTGGTCGTTCTTCGGAAGCTTTTGCATAGGAAGCCATCCAATCTATTTTTAAGCTGCCAAACAAATGATTTCCTCCAAGGCTATAGTTCTGCATACGCTGATCTTCTAATCTTGTATTTTTAATACGTCCTCCTGGTATCCCTCCTTTGGTCTGTCTACGAATCTCTCCTTCATAACCAACAATGTTCTCCGTTCCATCTGCAAAAACAGGTTCTATGCTTCTAAATCGTAACCGAAATCTATTTTCCCTATCATCACGCCAGTTGTACATGGTTTTTAGGAAAACTGTATTGTTTGCATCAAAAGCATAATCCATATTAGCGGAAAAACTTCTTCGAACACGTTGAACCAAGTATGTTCTTATGTCAGATTCTTCAACAAAAGGATCTACATCTATATCTTCTTCTGTTAATGGGCTTTCTGCTTCGTTTACCCATTCGGCTTCAACATTATCCGATCCAAAATCCACATTATTGTAAGAGGCTGCCAGCATCCAACCAAACTTCCCATTTTTTGAGCGGTCGCCCAATAAAAATCCGCCGTTGTAAATAGGTTCATCATTTATAAAGCTTAAACCGGAACCCAAAGTAGCCGATAATCTAAAACTCTGCGGGGAAGAACGGGTAATCAAGTTTACTGAACCTCCCAAAGCATCTGCATCCATATCTGGTGTAACAGCCTTGTTTACTTCTATGGTTTGAATCATATCTGAAGGAATCAAGTCCATCTGCACATTTCTATTATCGCCTTCTGCAGAAGGAATACGGCTCCCGTTTAGTGTAACCGAATTAAGCTGTGGTGCAAGACCACGTATTATAACATTTCTTGCCTCTCCTTGATCCACTTGCATGGTTATACCGGGAATACGTTTTACAGCATCCCCTATATTGGCATCTGGGAACTTGCCAATTTGATCTGTAGAAACGACATTCGTTATATTTAAGTTGGTTTTCTGTGTATTCAAGGCTTTGGCCTGACCGCTTAATCCATAGGCCGTTACTTGAACTTCATTCAACTCAAAACTTTTTGGGTTCATTGTTATGGAAGTGACCATTGTCTGGTTGGCGGTGACTGTTACATCTTGTTCAATAGAAGCATAACCTAAATACGAAATTTTTATAGTATGGTTTCCTTCAGGAATGCCTACAAGGGTAAATCTCCCATCAAAATCTGAAATAGCTCCTTTAGATAAGGAAGTAATCATGACGTTTGCCCCTGGAACATAGATTCCATTATCATCTGATATGGTTCCCTGAATATTTCCTGTTTGAGCAAAAAGGGATAAAGGGATAAAAACTAAGGTAAAAAACTGCAAATATTTTTTCATTTTCTAAGTGGTTGATTTTAGACCACAAAGAAATCAGTATGCTTAAAAAAAGAGGTTAGTTAATTTTTAAGAATAAGTCATATTTAATGTCATTTTGAAGATGTTTTAGAATGACTTAACAATCAGGTAACAAAAAACCCTCACTGTACAGTGAGGGTTTTAAAAATTTTATTGCCTAAAGTATTAAGCTTCAAATGGCTCAATGGAAACAAAAGATTTTCCACCGGCTTTCTTTTGAAATTTTACAACGCCATCTACTCTGGCATGTAATGTATGGTCTTTTCCTAAGTAAACATTTTCACCAGGATTGTGCTTAGTACCACGTTGTCTAACAATGATGTTACCAGCAACAGCAGCTTGTCCACCAAAAATCTTAACACCTAAGCGTTTTGATTCTGATTCTCTACCGTTTTTTGAACTACCTACACCTTTCTTATGTGCCATGATATATAATTTTTAGTTCTTAATCTATTTGTTTAAAGCTTCTATCAAATCAGCTTTTTTCATTGAAGAAATACCCGCAATACCTTTTGCTTTTGCCATTTCTTTCAATTCTGCCACTGTTTTACCACTCAAATCTTCAACTGCCTTTTTTGGTGCAGTTTTCTTTGGAGCTTCCTTCTTAGGGGCTTCAGTTTTAGCTGCTACAGCTTTTTTAGGTTCAGCAGCTGGTTTTTCAGCCTTGGCTTTTGCAGGAGCAGCTTTTTTAGCTCCTTTTGCAACAATACCTTCAACAACAATCTCTGTTAAAGATTGTCTATGTCCGTTCTTTACGCGGTATCCTTTACGCCTTTTCTTTTTAAAGACAATTACTTTATCACCTTTAAGGTGTTTTACTACTTTGGCCTCAACGGCCGCACCTTCTATGACTGGGGCGCCAACAGTTACGTTACCTCCGTCATCCAAAAGAAGAACTTTGTCAAAAGTCACTTTCTTACCTTCTTCTGTCTGTAAACGGTGAACGTACACTTTCTGGTCTTTTGCAACTTTAAATTGCTGCCCTGCCATCTCTACAATTGCGTACATAATGCGTTAAATTAGATTAATTTACTTGCGCTTTATTAAAATTAGCGGGTGCAAATATACTGCTAAATCCTTAATTCACAAGTAATTTTCAACCATTTGCCACATTATTTTTTTAGGTTATTGGAGGTTTTAAAGAGCTGCATAAAAGATAACGTTAAAACTAAAGTAGTTGCAAACCCCATTATGGCAACGGTAAAGAAAACTATTCCTTCAAAATTAGCATAATCTTTGGCCCAAGCCTCAGAGAGTTCATTTAAAAAACTGGCATTTAACTCAGTGGAATAAAGAGCGAAGAAAACAGTGAAAAGCAGTGTGGCCACAAATCCGGTTGTAAGGCCTGCCATAAAACCTTTACCGTATGAAAAATCTTTTCCCAGTCTCAGCTTTGTATACTTGATCGTCTCATAAATCCCTAACCCAGTGACCACCCCATTAAATAGGCTATAAAACACATTGGTATGCTTCCCTAAAAGGGATAAAATCAAAAAATAAGCTATCAAACATGCACTGGTAACAATTCCAAAACGAATGGGCAACGTTAGATTTTTCATCTCGTTAAATTATTGGTGGATGTTTAATTTACTGAATGTTGGTGAATTATGCCATTATTTCTTGTTAAAGACTTGCTTGATAATCCATATCCCTTTTAAATTTTATCCTATATTTAGTGTAACATCAATCTAAAATTCAACACTAATCCTATTTATTACACCAATACAAAATTCATTATCATGAAAAGACATTTATTATCCGCGCTTTTCGTACTCTCAGCAGGGAACTTTCTTGCAGCACAAGAAGTTGCTTTTGAGGAGTATGATTTAGATAACGGACTCCATGTAATCTTGCATCAAGACAATACTGCGCCTGTAGTTACAACTGCGGTAATGTACCATGTGGGCTCTAAAGATGAGGATCCTAGCAAAACGGGATTTGCCCATTTTTTTGAGCACCTATTGTTTGAAGGAACCAAAAATATAGAAAGAGGGGAATGGGATAAAATAGTCTCCTCAAATGGAGGAAGTGGCAACGCCAATACTTTTCTGGATCGCACATATTACTATGAGACATTTCCTTCTAACAGTCTAGAAACTGGATTGTGGTTAGAATCAGAGCGATTAATGCACCCCATTATAGGACAAGTTGGCGTGGACACGCAAAAAGAAGTGGTTCAAGAAGAAAGAAGACTTAGAGTGGATAACTCTCCCTATGGTGCCTTTTTTGATGAACTTCTTAAAAATCTATACACCAAACATCCATACAGATGGGGAGTAATCGGTTCTCTAGATCACTTAGCAAGTGCAACTCTTGATGACTTTAAAAATTTCAACAAAACTTACTATGTTCCCAACAATGCTGTTTTGGTCATAGCAGGGGACTTTGATACAGAAAAAACAAAAAAAATGGTTTCTGATTATTTTGGCCCAATACCTAGAGGCGCCGAGATAAAAAGAAATATTGTTGTTGAAGACCCAATTACAACAACCATAAAGGCAAATTACCATGATCCCAATATTCAGATTCCAGCAATTTTGCTTGCCTATAGAACTCCCGGACAGGCCAAAAGAGATGCCTATGTAATCAATATGATCTCTACTTATTTAAGCGATGGCGAAAGTTCCAAGTTGTATAAAAAGTTGGTAGATGAGAAAAAAATAGCTCTTCAAATATTTTCAGTGCCTATTGATGCTGAAGATTATAGTTCGTACATAGTTGGTGGTCTACCTGTAGGCGAAAATTCGATTCAAGATATCAAGAATGAAATCGATGCAGAAATTGTAAAAGTACAGTCAGAATTGATTTCGGAAAAAGACTACCAGAAACTTCAGAACAAGTTTGAAAACAACTTTGTAAATGCCAACAGTAGCATCGCTGGAATAGCAAACTCTCTTGCGGAAAATTATATGCTACGCGATAACACTAACCTCATAAACACAGAGATTGATATTTATCGTTCCATCACCCGTGAAGAGATAATGGAAGTTGCGAAAAAATATTTGAACGTGAATCAAAGGGTAGAATTAGAGTATTTACCAGAACAAAAAGAAGCCAATTAAAATGAAAAAGTATATAATTTTTTCTTTACTGTCCTTTTTCATGACGGTATCGTATGCACAAATTGATAGGAGCACACAACCCAAAGCTGGTCCTGCTCCAGAAATAAATTTAAAAGAACCCGCCCGCTTTGAACTAAATAACGGACTCAAGGTTATGGTAGTGGAAAATCATAAGTTACCAAGAGTTTCTATTCAATTGACCATAGACAACCCACCCATTTTGCAAGGAGACAAGGCAGGTGTTTCAGATTTAACATCTAGTTTATTGGGCAAAGGATCCAAGTCCATTCAAAAAGATGATTTTTATGAAGAAGTAGATTTTTTAGGAGCTTCAATAAATATCAGTGACCAAAGTGCTTTTGCAAGCTGTCTTTCCAAATACTTTCCTAGAATTCTAGAACTTATGACCGATGCTGCGTTAAATCCCAATTTTACCCAAGAGGAGTTCGATAAGGAAAAAGACAAAATTATTACAGGGATAAAATCTGAGGAAAAAGATGTTTCTGCCATTGCAACAAGAGTGCAATTGGCATTGGCATACGGAAAAAACCATCCTTATGGAGAGATTACTTCCGAAGAAACTGTCAATAACGTTACTTTGATGGATGTAGAACAATACTACAGGTCCTATTTTGTGCCTGCAAATGCTTATCTGGTAGTTATTGGAGATGTGGACTTTGAAAATGTGAAAGAGCTTGTTACAACTTATTTTACTCCATGGTCAAAAGCAGTACCCCCTTCCTTTAGTTATACCAAACCTAAAGATGCACAATACACTCAAATTAATTTTGTAGATGTTCCCAATTCGGTACAATCAGAGGTTGTGGTGCAAAATATCACTGAATTGAAAATGAAGGATGAAGATTATTTAGATGCTCTTTTAGCCAATAGGGTATTGGGAGGAGGATCACAAGCTAGGCTGAATATGAACCTTCGAGAAGATAAAGGATACACATACGGCTCTTACTCTGGCATCAGGGACAATAAGTATAGCCCAATGCGATTTAATGCATACGCACAAGTAAGAAATACAGTTACGGATAGTTCAGTAGTTCAAATCCTAAGTGAAATAGATAGAATTATAAAAGAACCTGTTACGGAAGAAGAGCTTACCAATGCAAAAGCTAAATATGCCGGGAGTTTTGTTATGGCTTTGGAAAAACCTGAGACCATTGCCAATTATGCTTTAAACATTGAAACCGAAGATTTGTCCAAAGATTTTTATAAAACCTACTTGGAACGAATTGATGCGGTAACCATAGCTGATGTACAAAAAGCAGCACAAAAGTATTTTTCCTCCTCAAATGCTAGAATCGTGGTGACCGGAAAAGGAAGTGAGGTCTTGGAAAATCTTGAAAAAGTGACCTTTAATGATAAAACAATTCCTGTTTTGTTTTATGACAAGCATGCAAGCAAAACAGAAAAGCCAGATTATGATTCCGCAATTCCAGAAGGAATAACCGTAGAAGCTATTTTGGAAAAGTATATAGAAGTGATTGGAGGAAGGGAAAAATTAGAAGGAGTGGAATCATATGCAATGTTGGCTGAAGCAGAGATGCAGGGAATGAAGTTGGAGCTGGAAATGAAGAAAACCACTAGAAATCAATTCATGCAAGATGTAAAAGTCATGGGAAATTCCATGCAAAAACAAGTTTTGGATGGTGATAAGGGCTACATGGTATCTCAAGGTCAAAGGAAAGACCTCTCTCCAGAAGAGGTTGAAAGAGTGAAAGAAGAATCTGCCGCCTTTCCAGAGTTGAACTATTTGACAGCCGGCAATATTACTTTAGAAGGTATTGAATCCATAGGTGATAAAAAAGCATATAAGCTTAAGATAACGGACAAAAAATCTTCATTTTATGATGTGGAAACAGGTCTTAAACTGCAAGAAACCAGTGTAGAGGAAGTACAAGACCAACAAATGACAAATACACTGGGGTTTCATGATTACCAGGAGATTTCAGGCATCAAGTTTCCATTTAAGCTCACGCAGGTAATGGGGCCGCAAAACTTTGAATTTGTGGTAAAAGAAATTAAAGTCAATGAAGGTGTGACAGCCTCCGATTTCGAATAATATCAAACTACTTTTTTAAAGAAGGCGTCCTTTGCGGCGTCTTTTTTTTGTTTACCATATACACCCCAAAAAGAATTACCAAAGCAGCCAATAGTTGCCACATTGTAAACTTTTCCCCATCCAATACGCCCCAAAAAATACCAACTATGGGAATTAAATACGTTACCGAAACAGAAAATACCGCCGTAGAAATCTGAACCAATTTATTGAACATGACTTTGGCAACGCAAGTCCCCATTATACATAGAATTACAACGTATCCTAATGAACTTAAAAAGTTGGGGCCTTCAGTTACTTCATTCCTCCAAAAACCAGAAAACAGCAGAATAACAATGCCTGGCACCAAAATCACAGTAAAATTCCCAACAGCAATACCCATGGGAGATACATCTTGTAACTTATTCTTTATAATGTTCGCATTGCATGCATAACAAATGGTGGCTATGATAACAAACCCGGAATACCAATAATTTTGATCTGGATTCACCTCGGTTCCAAAAAAAATGAGAAAAGCTGCTCCAAACAGCCCAATTACAACACCTAACAATTGATTTTTAGTAAACCCAACTCCAAAAGCGAAAAGTCCAACAAATAAAGTAAAAAGGGGCACCAATGAATTTAGTATTGATGCTATGCTGCTATCAATTTCCGTTTCAGCAAAGGCGAACAAAAACATTGGAATAAAACTTCCTATAATTCCAGAAACCCCTACCCAAAACCATTCTTTTTTAGAAATAGTTCTTAAGGATTTAAATCCAACTATGAACAAGAAAAATGCTGCCAAAACAATACGAATAGAGCCCAGTTGAATAGGATTAAAACCCTCTAACCCTTTCTTTATAAGGATGTAAGATGTTCCCCATATTATAGAGAGCACTATCAGATAAACCCACTTTCTTTTGTGTTCGTTCACGTTTAAATTTTAAGATGCAAAAGTGCGCCTTATTTAAGACTTTTTGCACTTTATAACCTAATTTTGCAATACGTAAACAACATAGTTGAAACACTCAATTGTATATTGTTTTGTATTGCTCTATCTAGTGGCCATGGTACGACCTATTGCGCCAATGTTGGAGTATGTTATCTATGAAGATTATATAGCAGAATTTCTTTGTATCAATAAGGATAAGGTAGAATTGCAATGTAATGGTAAGTGTTATCTAATGCAGCGACTTTCTGAACAGGACGAAGAAAAAAAACAGAACCTTCCTAAAATTGCTTTGGAAGAATACCCTATTGGATTTGTTGATTTGTTGTATTGTAATTCCAAAAAGCTAAATGTTGTTCTAAATCAAAATGACTTTGATTATAGCAATTGCTATACCTTCCTTTACTGTTCTTTCAATTTTCACCCTCCCAGCACTCTTTCTTAGTATACACGCTTACATAAATTTATTTTATAGTGATTTGATATAACATTCGTTATAAAACAATCGCCTACCATTTCAATAATAAAAACCGATGAAAAAATATATATTGGCCATTTTAATGATGGCCACAATCGCATTTTATGCACAAGAAATTAATGATGAATCTCAAAAATGGTCTGCCGGCAGACCAGATGGACATGCTCCAATTTCAGTAATGGGAGATCATATGCATGGTAAGGGAGAGTGGATGTTTTCCTATCGCTATATGTATATGAATATGGATGAACTTAAACAGGGCAGTGATGATGCCTCTTTTGATGATGCTTTAGCCAATTATATGGTAACTCCTACAAGTATGCCCATGAACATGCATATGCTAGGAGCCATGTTTGCACCTAGTGATAAAGTCACCTTAATGGCCATGTTTAATTATCTATCTATGGAAATGGATCATATTACTCGTATGGGAGGAACATTCACTACAGAATCCAGTGGTTTTGGAGATATTCAACTTGCTATTTTATATAAGTTCTTCAACAAAAACCAGCAAACACTTCATGGACAATTAGGATTCTCAATTCCAACTGGAAGTGTTACCGAGAGTGATGTTACTCCAGCTTCCACACCAAATGAAACAGAATTGCCCTATCCTATGCAGGTGGGTAGTGGTACGTTTGACCCCAACTTGGCATTGACCTATTTAGGTCAAAATGAATCTATTTCCTGGGGAAGTCAAATAAGAGGGGTGTTCCGATTTGGAGAAAATGATAGAGAATACCGTTACGGCAATCGATACAGCCTAAACAACTGGTTTGCCGTTAAGGCGAGTAATTGGATGAGTCTATCTGCCAGAATTGAAGGTCTTATTGTTGGGGAAATTGAAGGGGAGGACCCAAACCTAAATCCAATGATGGTCATTACCGCAGACACTAATAACTCTGGTGGAACCTATATCAACTCAGGCATTGGAGTAAATACCTACATTTCAAAAGGGGCACTTAAAAACCTAAGGTTTGGGTTTGAATTTGGATATCCGCTTTACCAAGACCTAAATGGTATTCAATTGAAGATAAAGGAGACCTTAACTTTGGGAACACAATACTCTTTCTAACAAATAACTCCTGGGGTGCTTTGCGCCCCAGGTAATTTTAAGATTATGACCAAAAGAAAAATCATACAGCTCAATAGAAAATGGCATCGATATCTTGGCGTTGTATTGGGCATCCAATTTTTACTATGGACTTTGGGAGGGTTATATTTTAGCTGGACTGATATTGATGAAATACGTGGCGACAATTTAAAAGAACAACAGCCTTTCCTTTACAAATCAGATTCCTTGGTTTCTCCAAGTGTTTTTTTAACAACCCACTTTACTTCAAAAGACAGTATTTTATCCTTGGAATTAACAACTGTTCTAGAGAACCCGACTTATAGAGTAGTTTATTATTCGGAACAACAGAAAAGGGCGAAACTGTTCAATGCAATTACAGGGACATTGGAAGCCCCTTTAACAAAAGAGGAGGCTATTCTGATTGCAAAAACAGGTTTGAATGTAGATGCAGAATTGTCTCAAGTGGAATACTTAGTTGAAACGGGGAAACATCATGAATATAGAGGCAGACCTTTACCAGTCTATGCCATTACCTTTAGTGAGCCTGCAAACACAACAATTTATGTTTCCAAAGACTATGGAAATATTCAAACGTTTAGAAGTAACCAATGGCGCGCATTCGATTTTTTGTGGATGCTACATACCATGGATTATGAAGGGCGAGATAATTTTAATAATATTTTGTTGAGGGCTTTTGCTCTGTTTGGACTTTTTAGTATTCTATCTGGATTTAGTTTGTATATTTTTACATCAAGAATTTTTAATAAAAAAAGAATAAAATGAAAAAAACTCTGTTATCCGTATTTCTTGTTTTGTTTCTTCTTTCCTCATGCAAGCAAGAAAAAAAAGCACCAGAAGGACCAACTCAAATGCAGCAAGTAATGGCCGTGCATGATGAGGTAATGCCAAAAATGGGAACCTTGGGAAAATTAGTTGGTGAGCTCAAAAGTAAAGTTGACACTACCGAAACCGGACGTCAATATGAAGCTGCTATGAAAGACCTACAAGTTGCAAACACTGCAATGATGGATTGGATGATGGCATTTGGAAACCGTTTTGATTCTGATGAAATCTTAGATGGAAAAGAACTTTCTGAAGAAAAACAAAGGTGGCTAGATGAAGAAGAGACCAAGGTGAATGCTCTTAAGGAACAAATCAATTCCAGTATTAAAAAAGCAGAAGCTCTTTTGGCTACAGAATAGTGTTATTTTTTCCAGCGTAACGTTTCCATTATCCTTCTAATATCTTTTTGCATATAAAAAGCTGCAGGAAGAATAGAATCATAATTAGGTTTTGCATAAAAATAGAGTGACCCAGTTACAAAATGATTGATACTATCCGTAACATAGAACTGTGACTGGGATGCTGCATTACCGCTGACCTCATAAAACATTCCGTAAACTCCATCGTTGGAATTTAAAAAGGGCTGTTCCACGATATTATCAGCTTTTACCACATGCTCATAAGAGAGTTTTTGAGCATCGGTCAGTAGTATGTTAAGATTGTCCTTTACAGGTTTGTAGGTAATATAAATTGATCCCTTCATCATAGGGTAATCCAAAACCAAGGAACAGTTTTTGTTTTCTTTTACCGTTGATAATATATTAAGGTCAAAAGTATAAGAGCAATTTGCATCCAATTCTTTGTATTCTGCCTTTGGATAATCCAAACGCAACATCGCTTGGGGCTTTGGTAAAACTTCGTCTTTACAACTTACAAAAAGAGCAAGAACAATTATGATTGAAAAACAACTATGCTTCATGTGGTAATGTGACTTTTATGCGTTTTAACCTCTTCTTATCCAAACTTTCTACAATGAATTGATAGTCTTTAAACAGTACTTTTTCTCCCCGCTTTGGAAAACTGCCTGAAATCTCTAAAACAAACCCTGCAATGGTTTCTGATTCTCCTTTTTGTCCTTCAAAGGCTTCTTCATCTTCAATCTTTACCACACGATAAAAATCCTTTAGGGTAGTTTTCCCGTCAAAAACATAGTTATAATCATCTAACTTAGAGAAAACCAAATCCTCATCATCGAATTCATCACTAATATCCCCAACAATCTCTTCAATAATGTCTTCCAAAGTTACTATCCCAGAAGTTCCTCCGTACTCGTCCACTACAACGGCAAGATGGTTCTTTTTCTCTTGGAATTCCAACAGCAAATCGTCCAGTTTTTTATTCTCCGGAACAAAATAGGGTTCACGAATCAAAGACATCCAATTGAAACTTTTCCTATCAATATATGGCAATAAATCCTTTACGTAAAGAACACCCAAAACGTTGTCCATATTTTCTGAAAAAACAGGAATCCGAGAGTAGCCATTATTTTTTATTTCTTGAATTACCTCTGGGAATTTCATTTCTTCGTCCAAAGCAAAAATATCGATACGAGGTCGCATAACCTGTTTGGTATCGGTATTTCCAAAAGTCACTATCCCTTCTAATATCTTTTGCTCCTCTTTTGTGGTGTCCCCTTCAGAAGCCAATTCAAGAGCTTGGGATAAATGATCCACACTTAAATTGGATTTCTGCTTCCCCAATTTTTCCTGAAGAAAAATAGTAGCTGAACTCATAGGTGAGCTTAAAGGTGTAAATAAGGTATTTAAAATTTTTAAGGGGATGGACATAAAATGCGAAAACTGAATCTTGTTTCTATTTGCATAGATTTTTGGCAGTATTTCGCCAAACATCAGAATTAGAAATGTGGCCACAATCACCTCTAAAAGAAAACGTACTGAGACCGCGCCGAACAAAGTTTGGTTTACCTGCGAAAAAATAACATTGCCAATAGAGCTGAATAGCAAAACAATTCCAATATTAATGGTATTGTTGGTAATCAAGATGGTTGCCAATAGTTTTTTAGGCTTATTTAGTAGCCGAACTATTAATTTGCTTCTAGAAGTGTCTGTTTCTTCCAGTTCGTTTAAATCTGTTTGCGAGAGACCAAACAAAGCTACCTCAGCCCCAGAAATGAGCGCAGAGCATACTAAAAGAAGTAAAAGTACAATCACCTTTATTGTGAAGATACCGCTAAAGGTGGTCAAGAAAAACGCCAAACAATAGGGCTCAGGATCCAAATGTATATTGTTTTAAACTTATTTCTTTAGAATGGCAGGTCATCATCCTGTTCCGATTCATCAACCGGTGCAGGTTCTACAGACTTTACAGGCTTGTTTTGTACCGCTGCCGCAGGCGACTGCTGTGTACTTGCCATGCTTTCTTTCTTAGTGGACAAAAATGTAAAATCCTGAACATGTACTTCTGTAGTATATCTGGTATTGCCGTCTTCTCCTTGCCATTGTCGGTTTTTCAACCTTCCTTCCAAATATACCTTATCTCCTTTACTCAGGTACTTTTCACATATTTCAGCGGCTTTATTTCTTACAACAATATTATGCCAATCTGTGTTGGTAACTTTCTCTCCTGTTTGTTTATTGGTGTAGGTTTCATTGGTAGCCAAAGGAAATCTTGCAATGCAGTTGCCTCCTTCAAAATAATGGATTTTTACTTCGTCTCCTAAATGCCCAATTAGCATCACTTTATTTAATGTTCCGCTCATAATTGTTTAATTAGTCAAAAGTACTAAATTTTAAATGTTTTGATGAAGTCAGCGATCAAAACTGGAACAGGAAAAGTGTGAATCTGTTCCCATGAAATTCCGTCTTTTAAAATCTCCTTTGTTTCCAAAATCCAAAACCTTGTATGCAAGTGTTGGTGAGATAGTTTGTGCACTACTGGTTGTTCATTGTGCAGTGTTATGGTTTTTGAACTGGGTAGATCAGGTTGTTTTACCATTTCCTCATTTAATTCATTCAATTCCAATATTTTTCCCGATTCCATTAAAGGAAATTGATATAGGTTTTGCCATATCCCTTTACCTTGCCGTTGCTCCAATAAAGTGTTCTTATCCTTATCCAAAACAATCAAATAGTTAAAATATCGATTTTTTACTTTTACATTTTTGATTTTTACAGGCAAACTTCCTATTCTATTTTCCTTTAAGGCCACACAACTATCATTTAAAGGGCATAACAAACAGTATGGTTTCTTTGGGGCACATTGTATGGCACCAAATTCCATAATACCCTGATTGTAATCCCTAATATTTTCCGTATTCATTACATCCCTAGCCAATTCCTTGAAATATTTAATTCCCATGGGGCTATTGATGGGTAAATCCACTCCAAAATACCTAGAAAGAACACGGTATACATTACCGTCCACAACAGGCTCTGGCAAATCAAAACATATAGAAGCAATAGCACTAGCGGTATAGTCACCAACTCCTTTTAATCCCTTAAGTTCCTTATAAGTTCTTGGAAAATTACCTTCGTATTTCTCCACTACTATTTTCGCAGTGGCATGAAGGTTTCTGGCTCTGGAATAGTATCCTAAGCCTTGCCATAGTTTTAAAACCTTTTCTTCTTTGGCATTTGCAAGGTCAAAGACCGTAGGAAAAGCTTCTAAGAACTTATGATAATATGGTGTTCCTTGGGCAACACGTGTTTGCTGCAACATAATTTCTGAAAGCCAAATCTTGTAAGGATCCGTAGTAGCTCTCCACGGAAGTTCGCGTTTATGCTGATCGTACCATTTCAAGATTTTTTGGGAAAAAGACATGTAGGTAAATACTAATGGTTAAATGTAGCAGTTTATATACTTAAAATTAAAGGGTTTAAACAAAAGATTAATTTAAATTTTTATATTTGCAAGCCTAAAAAAATAAGAAAATAATAATACGAAATGACGAAAGCAGATATTGTAACTAGAATCTCAGAAAAACTAGGTATTGAAAAAGGAGACGTACAAGCAACGGTAGAATCGTTTATGGAGGAGGTTAAATCGTCCTTGGAGAACGGTGATAATGTTTATTTAAGAGGTTTTGGAAGCTTTATCATTAAGACAAGAGCGGAAAAAACAGGTAGAAACATTTCTAAGAACACTACTATTAAAATTCCTGCACACAACATCCCTGCCTTCAAACCAGCAAAAGTGTTTGTTGAAGGTGTAAAGAGCAACGTTCAAGTAAAATAATATAATTAACACTAAAGGAAGAGCCATATGCCGAGTGGTAAAAAAAGAAAAAGACATAAGGTAGCTACCCACAAGCGTAAAAAACGCAGGAGAGCTAACCGACACAAGAAAAAGTAGTTGTTACAACTACTTTTTCATTTTACACACATACGTTCTTTGACATAGAGATTCAAGAAAAGAATTTCAATCGGTTTGAAAAAATCGATTCTATATATTGTTTAATCATTTATCCCAGTAATATATTACGGGGTAAATAAAAATCGATTCAGGTGAATAGAGAATTAATTGTTAGATCTAGTCCTGATGCAGTCGATTTTGCCTTACTAAAGGATGGAAAACTAATAGAATTACACAAAGATGAGGATGACAATGATTTTTCCGTTGGGGATATTTTCCTAGCCAAGATAAGAAAGCCAGTCACCGGCCTTAATGCGGCATTCGTAAATGTAGGTTATGAAAAAGATGCGTTCCTGCACTATCATGACCTAGGCCCGCAATTATCCTCCATGTTGCAATTCATAAAAAAAGTTAGAACGGGAAAGCTAAGAGACTATTCCCTAAAAGATTTTCCATTTGAAAAAGATATAGACAAGAATGGCAGTATTAACGAAGTTATTAAGGCCAATCAGTCATTATTGGTACAGATTGTAAAAGAACCCATTTCCACCAAAGGACCAAGAATTAGCTCAGAGCTTTCACTAGCAGGGCGTTACTTGGTAATGGTTCCATTTTCTGACCGTGTTTCCGTATCACAAAAAATAGGAAGCAAGGAAGAAAAAGACCGGCTTATACGACTTGTAAAAAGTATTAAGCCCAAAGGATTTGGCGTTATTATACGTACCGTTGCAGAAGGCAAGAAAGTTGCAGAACTAGACAAAGATCTTCAGAATTTGTCCTCCAAATGGATGACAATGTGCAGGAAACTGCAAAAAGCACCTCATCCATCCAAAGTATTGGTGGAGCTAAACAGAGCTTCTTCCATACTAAGAGATGTATTCAACGATTCTTTTACAGGAATACATGTTGATGATGAGACCCTTTATAATCAAATCAAAGATTATTTACATGAAATCGCACCCCAAAAGGAGTCAATAGTAAAACATTATTCTGGCCCATCTCCAATTTTTGAAAAATTTGGAATTGAGCGTCAAATAAAGACTTCGTTTGGCCGAACGGCTTCTATGAGCCGAGGGGCTTATCTTGTTATAGAACACACTGAAGCACTTCATGTAATTGATGTGAATAGTGGTAACCGTTCCAATAAGGCTAAAAACCAAGAAGATACTGCTTTGGAAGTAAATTTATCCGCAGCATCCGAAATTGCAAGACAGCTACGCCTTCGTGACATGGGTGGAATTATTGTTATCGATTTCATTGATATGATCAAAGGTGATCACAGAAGAAAATTATTTGATCATCTAAGAGATGAAATGAAGGACGATAGGGCAAAACACAAGATTTTACCCCCCAGTAAATTTGGTCTGGTGCAAATTACCAGGCAAAGGGTTCGTCCAGAGATGAATATCAAGACAAGTGAGGAAAACCCTAATGGTACGGGAGCGGAAATAGAAGCTCCTATTCTTTTAATTGACAGAATCAATGTTGATTTAGAAAGAATCATGAAAGGCAACCAGAAGGATGATAGTATTATTTTGAACATACATCCCTTTATTGCGGCTTATCTCACTAAAGGATTTCCATCTCCACGTTACAAGTGGTTCTTAGAATATAAGAAGTGGGTTAAAATTCAACCCAGAGATGCCTACACATACCTTGAATACCGTTTTAAAAACAAAGACGGCAAAACAATTAGATAATACAAAGCGACTCTAGCAATAGGGTCGCTTTTTTTGTTTTTAGTATATTGAAAACAAATTATTGACCGGCAGGATATTCTAAAATGAAGAATGAAAAAATAAAGACACAATCATCTGAACAATTAAGACAAAGTATAAAAACCATTAAAGTAATAGTTGGGATGCTGATTGGGACTTCTGTTCTACTATTGCTTACGGTATTATATCTCTTCATATTCAAAAATGACAGTTCTGTACTTCCTCTTTTGATAGTCACTATTGGCTCAACAGTCATAGTTATCATTAATTTGAAACAAGCCAAACTTATGCAGGCGGAACTTGATTCTCGTAAAAACCAGTAACCCTGCCTATACATGATCAGCCATAAAGCATACAGCCTTACTGAAGCTACTAGAAAACTGGAAAGTTATTGCGCCTATCAAGAGCGTTGCCATAAAGAAGTTATAGAAAAACTAAAGGGCATGCGGATGATTCCCGAAGCAATAGATCAAATCACCACGCACCTTATACAAGAAAACTACCTAAACGAAGAACGCTTTGCCAAAAGCTTTGCTAGGGGAAAATTCATTATTAAAAAATGGGGTAAAAATCGCATTGTGAATGAACTGAAGCTACGTCAGATATCAAAATTCAATATTAAGAGTGCTTTGACCGAAATAAATGAACAGGACTATCATAAGACCCTTGATGAACTTGCCAAAAAAAGGTTGACCCAAATCCATGAATCCAACATTCAAAAGAAAAAGAAGAAATTGGCTGATTATTTGCTCTATCGAGGTTGGGAAAGTAACTTGGTCTATGAAAAGTTAAAAGAATTGGTCTAGGCCAAGGAGTTATTTTTGAAATAGCACATCATGTGTCCGCTTTATTGCTTTTTCATTCTTCCAATCAATCCAATCTTGTCCTCTAAGTTTGCGCATTAGATTATCAAAATGACGCATAAAAAGAATGTTGTATACCGCTTTTCCAAAATTTTTGGGCTTTCTGGCTATGGCCCTTAAACTCAATGAAAATCCTGGGGTCATATACTTCATATGATGCCAATATCCTTCCGGTATATATAACACATTGCCATGCTCCAATTGTGCTATATATCCCTTGGCATTTTTTAATGCCGGCCATTTTTTCAAATCTGGTTTTGCAAAATCTATATCCTCCCTAGTAATTAAAGAATGTGGAATCTTATAAAGAAATTTGGTTTCTGATTGCGGAAAAAGAATACATTGTTTCTTTCCTTCAAAATGAAAATGGAAGATATTGGCCAAATCAATATCATAGTGCATAAATGTATGTGAATCAATGCCGCCAAAAAATAACATGGGCAATCCTTTCATTAACCTTAGTCCGAAGTTAGGATATGTAAAGTCCTTTTGCAGCTGAGGGACTTCCTTTAAAACATTCCAAAGGAAAATACGATATTTTGTAGGTTCACTTTTTAGGAGATCAATATAATCCCGCATCTTCATTTTAGCATGGGGTTCATTAAAACCTTCATCATGTTTTACAGGTCTATCGTCATAGAGTGGGACGGTTTTTTCTCCTGCGACCTCCTTCATATAATCCAAGTTCCACTTAGAATATGCAGGCCATTCTTCAACAAAGCGTTCTATCACCACAGGTTTTTGTGGTTTAAAGTACTTACGTATGAACTCTTTCTTTGAAAGTGTTTGTTCTCGAGGAATTTGTTCAAGGTTGAGCTCCAAAATTTCAATTATTTTGAAACAACTAAATTAATAAAAGGTTTTCAAATGGTTTTTGAAACCTTATTCCTTAGAAACTAAATTGGATTTTTGCTTGGCTTCTTCATTACGCTCAATGGTATGTCCAGGACGAGACCACTTTGGTTTTTCACCTAACGCCTCATATTCAGAATCTGAAGCTTCGACTGTTTTTGGTTGTGAGATTTTAGTAAAAGGTTTTTGTGGATTCAATCCCAAAAGTTTGAACATTTCCATGTCCTCGTTCACATCAGGATTTGGAGTAGTCAATAATTTATCACCTGCAAAAATAGAATTGGCTCCAGCAAAAAAGCACATGGCTTGTCCTTCCCTACTCATTTCTGTGCGCCCGGCAGATAATCTAACCTGAGTCTCTGGCATTACAATTCTTGTGGTGGCAACCATACGAATCATTTCCCAGATAGATACGGGTTCTATATCTTCCATAGGTGTACCTTCTACAGCAACCAATGCATTTATTGGCACGGATTCTGGTTGTGGGCTAAGAGATGCCAATGCCACTAACATTCCAGCGCGATCTTCCAATTGCTCTCCCATTCCAATGATACCTCCACTACAGACGGTCACATTGCTCTTTCTTACATTATCTATGGTCTCTAACCTATCCTCAAAAGCACGGGTAGAAATTACATCTTTATAATAATCCTCAGAAGTATCCAAGTTATGATTATAGGCATACAATCCTGCCTCTGCCAAACGTTTGGCTTGATTTTCAGTAATCATCCCCAATGTACAGCACACCTCCATATCCAATTTGTTAATGGTACGAACCATTTCTAAGACCTGATCAAATTCTGGACCATCTTTTACATTTCTCCATGCTGCACCCATGCACACCCTGGAACTCCCTGATTCCTTGGCCCGTAAAGCCTGAGCTTTTACATGTGAAACAGTCATCAGATCGTTTCCATCAATATCAGTGTGGTATCTGGCCGCTTGTGGGCAATACCCACAATCCTCAGGACAACCTCCTGTTTTTATAGAAAGTAATGTGGAAACCTGTACCGTATTGGGGTCATGATTTTTACGATGGATAGTAGCTGCATCATAAAGCAACTCCATTAATGGTTTGTTATATATATCTAGAATTTCTTCTTTGGTCCAATCGTGTCTAATTGTGCTCATACTGCATGGATATCTATTTCAAAAATACAGCATATTCAAGAATAAAGAACAAGGAAGTTTGGTTTTAAGTAACTAGTTAAATAATTATAGATTCGGTTCTTTTAAGAGTATGCTTACCGCATTCCCTCCGAAGCCCACAGCATTTACTATTACTCTTCGTATTGTATTGGGTACGGTGTCGTAGATTATATAAGGGACTCTTATTACTTGTTGGCGTTGTAACATTAAAATTGCCAATTCAACACTTAACATCCCTGAGGCTCCAAAAGTATGTCCTACTTTCCATTTATTGGTAGTTAAAAAAGGTGGTTTGTTACAAAAAACTTTTTCTATCGCTTTAAATTCAGATAAATCACCCTTAACCGTCCCTGGAGAATGCATTACTATTGCATCTACCTCATCTGGATCCAGATCTCCCAAAGCCATCTTCATAGATTCTTGAAAGCATTTTGCATCGGTAGAAATAGAAACATTATGCTCTAAAGGCTCCGTTGCATACCCTATTCCTTCAATCAAAGCTATTGCATTATGGTTTTTTCCTTTTTCCAAACATGCCATTGCTGCACCTTCTCCCAAAACCATAGTATTTCGCTTTTTCCTCAAGTCCAAAGCTCTACATGGAAATTCCCCAGCATCTTTGGAATATATGTTTAAAGCTTGCATTTGAGCAATAGTAAAGGGTGTTAATGGAGCTTCACTACCTCCTATTAAAAATTTATTGGTCATGCCACTTTGAATCCAAGCTATTCCATTCAAAAGGGCGTGCAAAGCGGTTGAGCAAGTAATGGAATGTGAAATATCTGGGCCTTTAGATTTTAAATCATGGGCAACCCAGGATGATATGTTGCCCAATGTTGTAGTTGGAGAAGATAAGGTTGAAGATTTTCCTTCTTTCAAAAATTCTTCATGATATTTTTCAAAAAGTGCAGTGGCTCCCCGGGATGAACCAATATTAATTCCAAAATTGGTCGTGTTTTCCCAACTCGCTTCTTGAACGACCTTTCTTGCCGTATAAATGGCGAAAAGAACGGAGTTGTCCAATTCCTTGTATTTAGCATCTGACTGCCTAAGGTTTTCAATCTCGGATCTTACACTATTTGTTAAGGCTGATCCCCAAACATTTTGTTTGCCAATGATCACTTCAGATAGGTAGTGATTATCGTCCAAATAGGAGTTCCATATTTCTTCCGAAGAATTTCCAAGTGAAGAAATAGAGGATATCGCTGTTATCGAAATTGGTTCTTTCAACATACTAATCCAATTACACCATTTCTATTGCAGACTTGATGGTATCGTAAATACAATCCATCTGTGTTTTTTTTGTAATAAATGGGGCCAGAATATAGATAGTGTTTCCCAAAGGGCGAAGAAAAACCCCGTTATCCATAAAATGTTTAAAGAGCTTATCTCTCAAATTGCCGTAGCGTTCCATTTTTACATTCAAATCCAAAGCATAAATAACCCCTAATTGACGCGTTGAGGCAACCTTCGGATGATTCTTAATCTCATCATCAAACTCTTTATGCCATTGAATAATATTTTGAATGTTATTCTGAATCTCATCTGTCTTAAGTAATTCCAAAGCAGCTAGTGCTGCTGCACAGGCTAAAGGGTTTGCGGTATACGTATGTCCATGAAACAACCCTTTGGCAATGTCATCACTATAAAATGCGCTATACACATTTTCGGTACAGGTGGTAAGTCCCATAGGTACCAATCCTGCTGTTAAAGCCTTGGAAAGGCAAATAATATCTGGCTTGGTCTCCATATAATCAGAAGCGAAATATTTCCCTGTTTTTCCAAATCCTGTCATTACCTCATCTGCAATAGTGAGCACCTTATGCTCTTTCAACAGTCTCAATATTTGGTTAAGTCCTTCCGCGTTATGCATTTTCATAGCTGCTGCTCCTTGAACCAGTGGCTCATAGATAAATCCCGCTATATTGCTTTTTTGCAATCGGACTTGCAAATGATTTACAATACTTTCAATATTTTCTGTGGTAGGCACTGGAATTCGTTCTACTTCAATAAAGAAATCCTTAAAAGGACCATTATAAACGGAAAGGCCAGAAACAGACATCGCACCAAAAGTATCACCATGAAATCCTTCCTCAAATGCCAACAACACATTTCGTTTTTCACCTTTATTAAAATGGTATTGCAAGGCCATCTTAATTCCAATTTCAGTGGCTGTGGAACCGTTGTCAGAGAAGAAGAGTTTTTCTTGATTATCCGGAAGAACCTTAACCAATTCTTCAGATAGTTTTACCGCAGGTTCATGTGTAAAGCCGCTAAATACAACCTGATCTAATTGTTGCATCTGTGCTCCAACTTTTTCTAAGATATAAGGGTTGCAATGCCCATACATAGACGTGTACCAAGAAGAAATACCGTCTAGGTATTCTTTTCCACCTTCATCATATAGAACCACTCCCTTTGCCTTAGAGATTGCCAACATTTCTGAATGAACCTTATGTTGGGTCAATGGATGCCAAAGGTGTTTTTTATCTCTATCCGATAATTTTTCCAATACTGTTGGATTAGTCAAACGCTTCAATTTATCTATCTTGCAAAGATGGCAATTAAAACACAAAAAATTTAATCCCTAAAGTGCTTAAAAACACCAATTCATTTCTTAGGCTCAACTACCAAAACTTAAATTGGAAAACAGTTTTTTTTATCCTTTTTTTAGTTGCCTTTTTTGTTCGATTCCCATTCTTTTTTAGAGACTATATTGATCGAGATGAAAGTACATTTATTATTATGGCGCAATCATGGATTAATGGCCATTTACCCTACACACAGCTTTGGGACCTTAAACCCCCCATTACATTTTTATTTTTTGCTATTGTTATTTCAGTGTTTGGGAAAAGTTTTATTGCGATTCGTTTAGCTGGAGTTGTTCTTGTTGCTGTAACTGCTCTGTTCACATACGGAATTGGAACCAAAATCACTTCTAAAAAAGTGAGCTTTTGGTGTGCAGTTTTTTGTGTTCTTTTTCAAAGTATGTTCGGTAGTCTTCAAGGGGTAATGTCTGAGCATATCTGCACCATGTTCTTTGTGATAGGGGTGTACATTTTACTTTCAAAACAGCAGCATGTTTGGTATCTTGTAGCAGGGATTCTTTTTGGACTTTCCGTAATGTCCAAATTGAATATGGCTTACCCTTTACTCGTACTTGGAATCTATTTTGTTTGGAAAGCAATTAAAGAAGAGCAATTTTGGCATTGTTTCCAAAGGCTTTTTGTTATGGGTGTTGGATTTGCATTCCTTATTGCCTTAACACTCGTTCCATATTATTTACAAGGAGAGATTACTGTCTGGTGGCAATCCATTTTTGAAGCTCCTCTGGCCTATTCTGGTTCAAAACAGCATTCTGTGATTAAAACGCTTCCTTTCGTTTTTGTTATTCTTGGGCTTTTGTATGCTGGGTTTGCCTCAAAAGTAATTGATTTTAAATCTAAACCACTGCAACTTTTAACGGTAATTACTATTGGCATTTTGCTCTCGTTCATGCAAGCTGGAAAAGTAAATGGACATTATCTTATACAGTTGTATCCTTTTATTCTTATTGCGGCTGGCATAGCCATAAGCAAGCTTCCATTAATCAAGAAAAAGTACACTGTTATTATTGTTTTTCTTTTCGTACTTCTTCCCGCGGAAGCTTATGTAGAATATGTGAACATTATTTCCAATAAAATGGAAAAGGGCACCTTTTTTAATGGCGAAGGAATTGATGTTCCAAAATACATTGTTGAAAATGAAATAGAAACGAAGAACATCTTTTTTACGGAGTATCATATCGGTTATTGGGTTTTAGACGAAACACCCCCCACAAAAGCGGCTACACACCCCAGTAGTATAACTAGAGACGAACTTTTTCCATTTATGAAAAACCCCAGGGAGACAGGAATTGAGGAACTACATTACATTTTGGAACAAATACGCCCCAAAACAATAATAGCCAGAAAGGGGAAAAAGATTTTTGATAAAAAATTAGAAGATTTTAATTCCTATATCGATGATTATCTGGAAAAACACTACAAATTAATTAAAACCATAGATAAGGGTTTAATCTACCAAAGGTTATAATGACTCCAAGGCTGATTTAAATTGTAAAGCATACTTTTTAACAACTTCCTTGTCAAAAACTTCCTCCTCATTAATTCGCCCAAGAAAAGTAACACCAGTTTTCTTTAAAATGATACTTTCTGTGGTAGGGAGTTTATCTCCGCTGAAAATGATTCCGATTTTCAGGTTTCTTTCTTGAAGTTTTTCTATGGTCAAAAGTGAATGGTTGATGCTCCCTAAATAATGTCTGGACACTACAATGACCTTATAGTCGGGCTTAATCAAATCAAAAACGGTATCAGAATCATTCAATGGCACCAACAACCCACCTGCTCCTTCAATAACCAAATGGTTTTCCGTATTGGGTTCTTTGATTTTATCAATCTCAATGGTAATTCCATCTATCTCAGCGGCAGCATGTGGGCTCATTGGGGTATTCAATGCATAGCTGTTCTTGTGGATTTTTGTCTTGTTGTTTGAAATCAGTTCTTCAACCTTATGACTATCGGAATATTCTAAATCTCCCGCTTGAACAGGTTTCCAGTAATCTGCCTGAAGGGCTTCAACAACTATTGCGGATGCAATGGTTTTTCCAACATCCGTAGATATACCCGTTATAAAAACTTTCATTATTGTGGTTTGGTAATAAAATTACATTGAGCGCACTTGTACTTTTTAGGCTCAAAAAAGGGAAAGAGTTTGTAAAAAATACTGTTTCTGGAATAATACGTCTCAGATTTAGTTGCTTTACAATTAGGACAGACAACAGGATTCCCTTCATTATCTGTAGCGTAGTTACGTACCTCATCATAAATCGCCTTTGCCCTTTCCTTATCTGAAAAGTAAACCTGTAATTTCACCCCACCTATGGCGCCACTAATTAAAGGGTCTGAGTTAATAGTGTTCTCGTCTTTTAAAAAAACAGGAATGCCCTCCGCTTCTAGTCTTCCCTTAATGATTTGAACATCCGCAGGGAATTCAAAAGAGCCAAGTGTATGAAATTCTTGCGCCATTATTTTATAAGATTTCTTATTATTGACAAAACTCGCGATATTTCTTCTTTTGTGTTGTACGAATGCAAACAAAATCGCAATCGTTCTTGTCCAATTTTTACTGTAGGAGAGAGAATTGGTTTTACATCAAAGCCTTCAGTTTGCAAATATTTTGATACTTGCTTTACTTTTTCATTTCCTGGTAATACCAAGCAATGGATTGCCGAGTTACTCTCAATAAACCTAGCCTCCATATTTAAAAGTTGAACCTGTTCTTTAAAGTACTTGATATTTTGCTTTAGTCTTGAAACTTCTTCTTTACCATAAGACTCTAAATACCGATATGTGGACAAAACAGAAGCCACTGCATGTGGTGCAAGTGCTGTAGTATAAATTAAGCTTCGTGCAAAATTGACCAAATAGGCCTTTAAATCATTGCTACCCAAAACAGCCGCTCCGTGGTTTCCCAGAGCCTTCCCAAACGTGATGATTCTGGCAAAAACGTTTTCTTCCAATCCCAATTGGCTGACCAAATCTTTTCCATTTCCATAGATTCCTGTTGCATGGGCTTCATCCACTATCAAATAGCAATCTTTTTTGGCGCAAAAATCTACCAGTGCTTCTAAATCAGGGGAATTCCCGTCCATGGAAAAAACAGATTCGGTGACAACGTAAATTTCTGAATCGTTCCTATTTCGACTACGTTCAATATGAACACGAAGGTCATCAATATTATTATGTTTGAATTTATAACTTTTCGCATTGCTCATTTTAATTCCATCCCTGATACTGGCATGCACCAATTCATCATATAGAATGGTATCTCCGCGTTGCGGAACCGAGGAAAAGAATCCAATATTGGCATCATATCCAGAGTTAAATACCAAAGCTGATTCTGAGTTATGATACCCTGCCAAAAAGTCTTCAAGCTGCTTGTACAAGCTATGATTCCCGGTAAGCAATCGAGACCCCGTAGCGCCGTTCTCTTGAAGATTGCTTTCTTTAAGCTTGGCGGTAGTAGCATCAAGAATAGCCTTTTTCCTTGAAAAGCCTAAATAATCATTTGAAGAAAAATCAATTAACCCGCCACTTGTCTTTAAGCTACGCATTGAGCCATCCTTCAATCTTTCAGATAGTTTTGACTGTAGCTTTTTTGGCAGTTTCTCCATAGCGCAAATTTAGCATTTACTATTTTTAAATATTACTTTTAGTCACTTACAAACTTATAAGAGAATGAAGACCATTTTTTCTTTTTTTGCGCTACTTTCAGTTTTAGTCGTAGTGGCTCAAACCAATACTTACGAAATTTCATTTGAGAATGCCGTTCACCATGAAGCATCTATCAATGCGACATTTTCAGATTTGGAGATGGATACCGTTTCTTTACGGATGAGCAGGACTTCTCCTGGAAGATACGCTCTGCACGAATTTGCAAAAAATGTATACGGATTTAAGGCTACGGACAGTAAGGGCAATTCATTAAAAGCATACAGACCTAACCCTTACGAATGGAACGTTACGGGGCATGATGGCACCATAAATATAGAATACATTTTATTCGCCAACCGTGGGGACGGCACCTATTCTCAAGTTGATGAGACTCATGCGCATCTGAACATTCCTGCAACGTTTATGTATGTTCCAGAACTTAACAAACGTAAGATTGAAGTGACTTTTGATGTTAGGGAAGACCTTAATTGGAAAATTGCCACTCAGTTACCCTTAGTATCCGGTACTACTTATATGGCACCAAATCTGTATTATTTTATGGATAGTCCTACCGAGCTAAGTAATTTTACCCTTAAATCTTTTGAGTTGGATTCAAAAACAATTCAACTGGCTTTGCACCATAATGGTACAGAAGCTGAGGCTGACATCTATTTTGAAAAAGTAAAGAAAATAGTTTTGGCTGAAAAAGAAGTGTATGGTGAACTACCAAATTTTGACTATGGCACCTATACCTTTTTAGCATGCTATATCCCTAATGCTTCCGGCGATGGTATGGAGCATAGAAACTCTACAATATTGACAAGTACCCGTAGTTTGGCAAATGGTGGAATGGAACGTAATATTGGAACGGTATCCCATGAATTTTTTCATGCATGGAATGTTGAACGCATACGTCCTAAAACTTTGGAACCTTTTGATTTTGAAGCTGCGAACATGAGTGGTGAACTTTGGTTTGCAGAAGGTTTTACAAGTTATTATACCAATCTAATCTTATGTAGGGCTGGGTTAATCTCTTCAAAAGAATATGTTGAGGGTATAGCGGGAACATTCAACTATGTATGGAATTCTCCGGCTAGGCAATTTTTCAACCCTATTGAAATGAGCTTTCAGGCCCCTTTTGTAGATGCTGCTACTTCCGTGGACCCTGTAAATAGAGAGAACACATTTATCTCTTATTATTCTTATGGCAGTGTTTTAGGGCTGGCCTTGGATCTGTCTTTAAGACAAAACAATCTTAATCTTGACGACTACTTGAAAATGGTTTGGCAACAATATGGACAAAAAGAAGTCCCATATACCATTGACAATTTGCATACGGTATTAAACCAATATGCGGGTAAACCTTTTGGAGATGGCTTTTTCAATAAGTACATCTACCAAAGTGGAATGCCGGATTATACCACACTTTTCGAATCTGTTGGTGTAATACTGCAACAAAGTAAAGACAGGCCATATTTTGGTTCCTCTGTTTCTATGAGCGAAGACGGTAAAGAAGGGCGTATCAGAAGAAACCCAAAAATTGGAAGTCCTGCTTACAAAGCTAAACTGGGCAAAAGGGATGTAATTATGAACATCAATAACATTCCCTTTTCTGAAGGGCAACAGTTTGACGATTATCTTAACCAATTTAGTATAGGTGATTCCTTAGAGGTTAACTTTTCACGCTTTGGAAATACGAAGGCCACTACTTTGATTCTGGAGCCTACTCCTAGCTATTCAATTCGTTTAATGGAAGATACAGAGCAAGCCCCTTCGGTAGAAATGTTACAAAAACGAAAAGCGTGGCTCAAAAGTGAATAGATGATTTGTTACGAACAAGCTTCGACACTTGCTCAACTTGAGGAAATTCTTTCCCTCCAGCAATTGAACCTTCCCACAAACTTGACCATTAAAGAAAAGGAACAAGAAGGTTTTTTAACTGTAGAACATTCCCTGGACTTTCTAAAAGAAATGAATGATGAATGCCCTCATATTATCACCGTTGAATACGGAAAAGTTGTTGGATATGCGCTATGCATGCATCCCAAGTTTGCCAATTCCATTGAAGTTTTAAAACCCATGTTCTATGAAATCAACAAGGTGGTACAAAACAACTGTAACTATATGGTTATGGGTCAAATTTGTGTTTCAAAAGAATATAGGGGCAAAGGTGTATTTAGGGGGTTATATAAAGCCATGAAAGAAAAAATTCCAAAGGGTTTTGACACCATAATAACCGAAGTCGATGCTAAAAATCAACGTTCTTTACATGCACATAAGGCTGTTGGGTTTACTGAATTAAAATTTTACAAAGCTGATAACAAGGAATGGTTATTGTTAAATTTAGCTCTATAAATCTTTATGACATATCCATTTTGGATTATGAGGGTCAGAAGAGTCCTTGAAGTCTTTTTTTAGTTTTTTAGCAACCTCTTTTCCTAAATTAATTGCGGGTTCATCAAGAACATATTCGAAAAGTTCTTTTCTCTTACCAGATTTAAACCAAAGGCTTAATTCATACAAATCTGGACCAGAAACTTTTCTGGATTTAAAGACACAAACAAAATCAACCTCTTCTAAATGTTTCCATTTACCCAGTTTGATGGGACCTATTCGCCATTGTTCCATGATCCTATTTGAATCTACGTCCAAAAGAACATTTTTTGTTCTCCCATATAATATTCCCACGGGAAACAAAATTATCGCAGTATATAAGGCCCCAACTTGATATTTTTGATAAATCAAATCTGGCCTTAAAAGATTCTGACCCATGAAAAAAATTATTAAAAAGAAAAGGGATAGTGAAAAAGCCAGGGCAGCCAATACGCGAAATAATAATGGTCTATTTCCTCCAGAAATGAAAATAGTTTTTTTCTTCACTTTTTCAGACTTGCTTTAATTTGCTAAAATAAAAAAGCTACCCAAAAAAGAGTAGCTTCTTATCTTATTTGTATCGTATTTGAAGTTTAATCCGCCAATACGATAACTTTGTTATCCTTCATTTCAATAGTTCCACTGGTAATGGAAAGAACAGTCTCTCCATTTGGGCCTTTGGAAAATTTGTTTTGAAAATCTTCATCAATGGTAATATCTCCCTGAACCTTAACATCTCCTTCTTGAAGCAAGGAAACGATAGGTGCGTGATTCTGCAACATTTGAAATTCGCCATTTATACCTGGTACAGTAACCGAGGTTACTTCACCTGCAAATAAAGTGGCTTCTGGTGATACAATTTCTAAATACATATCTTAAGCTTCAGCCAACATTTTTTCTCCAGCTTCTATAGCATCTTGGATACTTCCCTTTAGGTTAAAGGCAGATTCTGGCAAGTGATCTAATTCACCATCCATAATCATGTTAAACCCTTTGATAGTATCCTTAATATCCACCAATACCCCAGGGATACCGGTAAATTGCTCGGCAACATGGAAAGGTTGAGATAAGAAACGTTGCACCCTTCTTGCTCTACCAACTGCCAGTTTATCCTCTTCTGAAAGTTCTTCCATACCAAGGATAGCAATAATATCTTGAAGCTCTTTATAACGCTGTAGCAACTCTTTTACGTTTTGCGCGCATTCGTAATGCTCTTTTCCTAAAACTTCAGCAGTCAAAATTCTTGAAGTAGAATCCAATGGATCCACCGCAGGATAAATACCTAGCTCAGCAATTTTACGAGAAAGTACCGTAGTAGCATCCAAGTGAGCAAAGGTTGTAGCAGGAGCAGGATCCGTTAAATCATCCGCAGGTACGTAAACCGCTTGTACAGATGTAATGGAACCTCTTTTTGTTGATGTAATTCTTTCTTGCATGGCACCCATCTCTGTAGCCAAAGTTGGTTGGTAACCTACTGCAGAAGGCATCCTTCCAAGAAGGGCAGATACTTCTGACCCCGCTTGCGTAAAACGGAAGATATTATCCACAAAGAAAAGTACATCTTTTCCTTGACCGTCTCCGGCGCCATCACGGAAATACTCAGCAATTGTCAATCCTGATAAAGCAACACGAGCACGTGCTCCAGGAGGCTCATTCATCTGTCCAAAAACGAAAGTCGCTTTAGACTCTTTCATTGCTTTTTTATCTACTTTGGATAAATCCCATCCACCTTCTTCCATCGAGTGTAAGAAATCATCTCCGTATTTAATAATACCAGATTCCAACATCTCACGAAGCAAATCGTTTCCTTCTCTTGTTCTTTCCCCAACACCTGCGAATACGGATAAACCACCGTGTCCTTTTGCAATGTTGTTAATCAATTCCTGAATCAATACAGTTTTACCAACGCCAGCACCACCAAATAATCCAATTTTACCACCCTTTGCATAAGGCTCGATCAAATCGATTACTTTGATACCTGTAAAAAGTACCTCGGTAGAAGTGGAAAGGTCTTCAAATTTTGGAGCTTCTCTGTGAATTGGAAGTCCATTGTCACCACTTTTCGGTAAGTTCTCCATTCCATCAATCGCGTCTCCAATCACATTGAAAAGACGTCCATAAACATCTTCGCCAATAGGCATTTGAATTGCACTTCCCGTAGCATGGACATCAACTCCTCTGCTTAAACCATCCGTTGAATCCATAGAAATGGTACGAACCGTATTTTCACCAACATGGGATTGAACCTCCAGTACTAACTTGGAACCATCAGCTTTGTTGATTTCAAGAGAATCATAAATCTTTGGGATTTCTGTTCCCGACTCAAACTCAACGTCAATGACCGGGCCTATAATTTGTGCAACCTTACCTGTAACTTTAGACATTACTGTGTTTATTTTTAATTGAATACGAAAGAAAAAACAGCTTTTTTTCCGGCTGCAAAGATATACTTTTCCATTTTTAAAGTGAAACTTCTAAACCCTTTTTTTAGCAACAAAAAAGGCACTGATTTTGTCAGTGCCTTTGAATGTATTTTAAAGTCGTATGCTATGGGTTAATTGTCCAAGACACATAGTAGATTGAACCTATGTTACCAGTACCAACAGCTTGAAAATATTCATCTCCAAGAAGGTTTGAACCACCAGCTTTAAAAATTGATTTTATACTTGGAACTGAATAATTGATTTGAGCATCCAACACAGTATATGCAGGAACGTCTCCATCTGCGAAGGTGGCCTCCCAGAAGAAGCTATCACTCCATCTATAGTTTACATTAAATCCAAAGTTTTCAAAAAGTGCAGTGTTTCCAAAAGAAGCTTTCACTTTATGCTTTGGAGTATTGAAATTGGTTTCAAAATCAGGGAACCTTGCTTTATCAAAATCAAATTCTGCATAGGTATAATTAACACCTAAATCAAAATTGCCCATCACCTTGGTGTCTACTCCAATAGTACCTCCCCAAGAATCAATATCAACTTCTGCATTGGTATAGGTTTGATATGGCTGTCTATCTCCATTTTGCAAAGCAAGCAATGAAAGTCCACCATCTCCTGCAGTTCCATAAAACGGAACCAATACAGTTACGTTGGAGATAAAATCTTTGTACCTATTATAGTATCCACTTAAATCTACCGTGAATCTTCCTATTTGCCCTCTATATCCTGCCTCAAAAGCTGTAATCTCTTCTGGTTTGATTATGGAAGTATTTGCAACTTCAGGCGCTCCTGCTAGTACTGAATTTAATGAGTACGCATTTTCATATGCAGCACGTCCCACAATGTCCACAGTGGATTGCCCGATCAAATCTTGACCACTTTGAGTTACATCAAATGTTCTGACATCTCTATCCAAATTTGAAGGAGCCGAACCAACTAAAATAGCAGAGCCAGCATTTAAACCAATAAACAAGTCTTGCGTTGTAGGGTTTCTAAATCCTTGCTGAGCTGAAATTCTAATGTTATGATTTCTCTTCTCCCCGGCAGTATAGGATAAACCAAGCCTTGGGGACAAAAAGCCATCAAAGAATTCGTTCTTGTCATAACGAGCAGAGCCTGTGAACTTAATTCGATCATCCATGAACTTCTTTTGCAATTGAACATAGGCACCATACTCATTATATTTTATGGGCCCATCAAGATCGGTGAATATTGTTCCCCCAGAGTTTAATTCATATTCCCTAAAAGAACCTCCTATTTGAATATCTGCCCAGTCGTCTATAAGATGTGCTATGTTATAATTACCATTTACATGACGGAATTTAGTATTATCTATAAATTTTGCTCCTGTTGTCAAATCTCCATCACTAATAACAGAATTTAATGCACTTTGGAATTCAGGTGTGCCAGGAACAAGTCTTCCCGTATCTGCTGCTTGTCTAGCCGCTGCATGCGCTTGAACAGATGACTGCTCTCTAGTAAGACCTCCCTGCTGAATACCCCCTAAGAAAGCTGGTATATAAGCTCCGGCATATTCTGTAAACCACTGTGTATTGGACTTCCATCTGTTGTTCACATTAATCGCCGCAAAACGGGTATCATATGAATCTCCTGAGTTCTCTGTGGTAATATATCCTCTTAAGAAGAAGTTCTTGTTTCTAAACTCAATTTTGTGTTGTTGCAGAATAAAGTTTTTTACCGAGTACCTATTAGCTCCTTGATAAATAGTGTTTCCTCTACCCACTCTTCCATTGTAGATAATTTCAAAATCATCTGCAAAAGGTCTATAGAAAACAGAAAAGTCAGATTTAACACTTTCCGCATCATAATCCACCAATTGATTTTCTGCATAGCCAGTTCTAGAAACATTTGCTGTACCAACTGTGCCAGTTGGGAATCCAGCAGCAGCATCAAAATTTAAAAGCGTGGTTACTTCATCACCATAAATATTAAGCCCATTGTAATTAGGGTCTGTTCTATCAGCTCCTAAATTAGCTAAATCCGTAGTATTTACCGCATGCCAGTCCTCACCCTTTAGAAAGGACAAATTTGCTTTAACCGCTAACTTGTCGCTAAACGCGTGTGCCACTCTAATACCAAAATCATAGTAGTTATTATCTCCTGCTGCATCTTGCGATGTCAATCCTGTTTTTCCATAGGCACTAATTCCTTGAAAATCAAAAGGACTCTTACTTTGCATGAACAAAATACCGTTGAAGGCGCCTGCTCCATATAATGCAGAAGAAGCTCCCGGAAGAATCTCAACACTCTGCACTTCAAGTTCGGACATACCAACCAAGTTTCCTAAAACAAAGTTTAGACCTGGAGCGGAGTTGTCCATGCCATCTACAAGCTGTAAAAACCTATTGTTGGAAAACGCTGCAAAACCTCTTGTGTTTATGGATTGAAAAGTTAAACTGTTCGTGTTTATATCTACCCCTTTTAAATTCTGTAAACCACCATAAAAGGATTCAGCGGTTGTATTCTTGATTTCCTTCAATCCAAATCTTTCAACTGAAACGGGAGATTCAAAAATTCTTTCCGGAGTTCTGGAAGCCGAGATTACAATTTCGTCCAAAAGCGTAGATGCCTCACTCAATGTTACAGAAAGTGTCTGATTATTGGAAGTGACTTGCATTATTAAATTAGAAAATCCTATACTGGTGAAACGAAGTGAAAACGGAGGTTGTTCTGACGTATTAAAAGTGAAATTCCCATCAAAATCGGTAGTGGTTCCTTCAGCCTTTCCAACCAAGACTACATTGGCTCCTGGGATAGGCTCATTATTTCCATCAACTACTTTTCCCTGTACTGTTGTCTGCGCATAAGAGATAACACCAAACAGCATGAGGGAAATGATTATTAGTCTTCTCATTAGCTTTGAATTAGAGTTAATTTTGATTTAAGTATATGTTAAGTATTGGATGCGGAAGATACATTTTTTTTCATTTGATTTCTACAAAATTGAAAAAAATTATGCATGCATAATACTTTTTTGCCATAAAAACTATGGTTTAGCTGCATTTTTAACAAAAAAAAGCACTGTTATCAGTGCTTTTATTGATTTTTTGTCATTTTGGAAAGTTACTCAACAGTAACCGATTTAGCCAGGTTTCTGGGTTGATCCACATTACAACCTCTCATGACAGCAATATGATAAGACAGCAACTGTAGTGGTATTGTTGTAAGCAGTGGTGTAAGACTTTCTGAAGTCTCTGGCACCTCGATTACATGATCCGCCAATTCTTTAACCGATTTGTCTCCTTCTGTAACTATGGCTATAATCTTACCGCTCCTCGATTTGATTTCTTGAATATTGCTTACTACTTTTTCGTAATGTCCTTTTTTAGTAGCAATAACAATTACGGGCATTTGTTCATCTATCAATGCAATTGGACCATGTTTCATTTCTGCTGCAGGATACCCTTCTGCATGAATATAACTAATTTCCTTTAGCTTAAGTGCTCCTTCTAAGGCCACTGGGAAATTATATCCTCTCCCCAGATAAAGACAATTAGTAGAGTCCTTATATATCTCTGCTATCTGTTCTACAATTTCGTTAGATTGTAATGTCCTTTCCACCTTAGCGGGAATACTTTCCAGCTCTGTTAAAAATTCATGGTATTTAGACTCAGAAAAGATGCCTTTTTCATTTGCCAATTTTAGTGCAATTAGCGTAAGAACTGTAATTTGTGTTGTAAAAGCTTTGGTAGATGCCACTCCAATTTCTGGACCTGCGTGAGTATATGCCCCAGCATGCGTTTCCCTTGCTATAGAGGATCCCACCACGTTACAAACCCCAAAAACAAAGGCTCCTTTTTCTTTTGCCAATTTTATAGCAGCCAAAGTATCTGCAGTCTCCCCTGACTGGGATATTGCAATTAAAATGTCGTTTTCGGTTATGACAGGATTCCTGTATCGAAACTCAGAGGCGTATTCAACTTCAACAGGAATTCTTGCCAAGTCTTCAAAAATATATTCTGCAACCAATCCAGCATGCCATGAAGTACCGCAGGCAACAATTATGATTCTATTTGCGTTTAGAAATTTTTCTAGATTTTGGTCAATCCCCGCCATTTTAACAATGCCTTGATCTGCCAAAAGTCTTCCCCTATACGTATCTAAAATTGCTCTTGGCTGTTCATAGATTTCCTTAAGCATAAAATGATCATAACCCCCTTTTTCGATCTCTTCAAGATTCATTTGAAGCTCCAAAATATTGGGGTAAGCAATTGCATCATCTTTAATTTTACGCAATTTAATTTCTTTTCCAATACGGATAATTGCCATTTCTTCATCCTCCAAATAAACAGCATTGTTAGTGAATTCTATAAATGGAGAAGCATCTGAAGCAATAAAATATTCATTCTCACCAATTCCTATAGCCAATGGGCTACCTAATTTAGCGACTACTATCTCGTCTGGTTTATTTTTATCAAAAACGGCAATTGCATAGGCTCCAACTACTTGATTGAGTGCTATCTGAACTGCTTTTCCTAGTTTAACTCCTTCTTTTTTCTTGATTTCCTCAATAAGGTTTACCAAAACCTCAGTGTCCGTGTCAGATTCAAAAGAATACCCACGGGCTATGAGCGCTTTTTTTATAGATTCATAATTCTCTATGATTCCATTATGAATGATAACCAAGTCACCAGAACTTGAATAATGTGGGTGGGAGTTAATATCATTGGGGACACCATGGGTTGCCCATCTAGTATGTCCAAGACCTAATTTCCCGCTTGTGGAAATAGTAGCTTCAGATTTTTTTCTAAGGTCATCGACTTTCCCTTTTGTCTTGGAGAGGTGTGTGTCCTCGCCGTCATACAAGACAATCCCTGCACTATCGTAACCACGATATTCCAGTCGTTGTAAGCCTTTCATTATAATGGGATAAGCATCCCTATGACCTATATATCCTACAATTCCACACATAAAAACGTCTTAAAAAATTAAGTTTAAAAGCACAAAGTTAAAATCTATGGGGGAAAGTTAGCAATTCTATATGCTGTAAAACCAAAAAACTCTGTAAAAGGTATTTCTAATTGGCTTCAGTATAAAGAATTTCGAGTTTCAATCTTTTATCCATATTTGAGTCTTCCACTTGGCCACCAAATAAAACGGTCCCCAAAGGGTTTACTGTAGACATAATTGGCATATTTATAGCGTCCCCTTCTGCATCCATTGCTTCCGTCACATTTGCTATGAAGATGTTGGAAGTTACCGTTAAAGCCAATTTGGCATTTGTGGAATCCCTAATAATAATGTTGTTGATATGATCCGTTATTCTTACCGTATATTTCACACCCTTTCCATTCTCCTTTTCAAGTATTCCATCATAATTAAGAAAAGAGCGCAAAGATTCATTAGCAAAATCATCCGTTTCCCTGTTTTCGGTTATCGCATTATAAATAGGTTGACTTGTCTCAGCGTTATACAGATACAATCTTATAGGCTCATCTGAACTCGTAGCTGGAAATGCACTATTATCTACGTAAAAAACCAAATTAGCCTCATTAATAATCCAATTGTTGGCCTTTATCTCATCTATAAAGTTTTGCCCTCGAACTTGACTATCCTCATCCTCTCCAAAAAGCCTTATTTCGCTTATAGTTCCTGGCCCACCTTTTACATATATTCTTGAAGCATTTTCGCCATTGTCCAAAGCATTGGATATTTCTGCTGGAAAGACTTCATCAGTTAATGTATTAACAGCATTGCCTATAAGACCACCATTGGCATTTACAAGAAGGTTTAGAACAAAATCCCGTTCAACAGTTTCTACCTCCTCCTCTGTAGTGTTATAATCCTGAAAATTATAGGTGATCGTTATATTAGCCTGCGTCAGGTCGAGCAAAAACATCAATTCTTCCATATCTGTTCCCGATATGTTAATTCCTCTAAAGTAGTCGTTAAAATTTGCTTGACTCAGCAGTTCTGACTGTCCTTCTTTGTCTAGAATTTCCTGAAAAAATGCAGCGTTCAAAGGCACTCGAATACCTGGTGGAAGCCTGGTCTCCACTTGAAGAGATTCATCAATATCTTCCGTTTCTGGATCATCTTCAGCAAAAAATAACATTTCTTCATTACTAACTGTAACCTCACCATCGAAAAATTCTTCGCCAACAAAACCTGAAAAATCCTGATTTGAAAAATATTCCTGAGCTTCTTCAAAATTTGAATCTGGATCCAGATCCCTAAGAAAGAAAGTTGATCTAAGTACTTTTAGATTAAAAGAAGCTTCAGTATTTCCGTAAATACTATCAATATCAAATCTTTTTGGAAAAGTATTGGCAACAAAATCATCACTTGTACCATCTTCAGCAGCGTCTAGAGGATTCGATCCAATGATACGCTCATCATTATCTGTTACTCCATCTCCATCCGTATCCGAACTTGGATCTGTAGGGTCAGCATCAAAATCATCATCAACCCCGTCCCCATCAGCATCTCTGAATGCAGATGCCGCCTGTTGAAACGGCAAAAACAAGAATACTTCTGTAACCGTCTCATTTTCTGGAATTGTGCTATCAATATTGTCCGTGTCAGCACCATCTTCAGTAGCCTGAGATGAATCTCCAAATGTAGGATTTACCGCCGATAGAGTAACTTGGGATACAATGCTTGCATTCCTTTTTCCATAAACCGGGTCATTATAAGTCCCTAGTTGATATAATGGCAAACGATTGGTCTGTACTGCTGTTATCCCTTTATTAAAAGCAAAAACATCAAATACCTCTTTACCCGTAGTAAATGGTTCTCCCGCTACTACACCTTCTCCAATAGTCCCCAATTGTTCTTCTTCACAGGAAGTCGCTATCACAAAAAAGGCTCCAACCAAAGCTGAAACTTTAATAATCCTAGAAAATTTCATGCAATTTATTTTAAAACTTCTGCTTTATAGAAATTTGTGTACGCATCCTCTGCTTCTTGAAGCGAAACGTAGGGCAGTACAGGTTTGGAAAGATTTGCAATGTGATTCTTCAGTTCATCCGAAATCTCTTCCGAGGCTAAAATAATCGCATCAGAATAATCTACTGCTACTTTTAACAAATTATTATAGTCAGGCGCGGAGAGTGAAGAAATATTTTCCTCCGGAATACCATCAAAAGCAATTTTGTTCATCATTTCATTATCCAATTCGCCTTCATAACCTTTACCGTAAACGGAGGTCACAATTTTGCTGTCTGCAAACAAAGGTTCATCAGCATAATATTTCCGAAGGTATAGTGGAAGTAATGAAGCCATCCATCCATGGACATGAATGATATCTGGTGACCAATTTAGTTTTTTGACTGTCTCAACAACTCCTTTTGCAAAGAAAATTGCGCGCTCATCGTTGTCCGAAAACAAATTTCCCTCAGCGTCTTCAAAAGTTGCTTTTCTTTTAAAATATTCTTCGTTATCAATAAAATAAACTTGGATTCGTTCTTTAGGAATAGATGCCACCTTAATTATTAGGGGCATATCCATATCATTGATAACCAAATTCATTCCCGACAAACGAATTACTTCATGTAATTGATGTCTTCTTTCATTAATATTGCCATATCTTGGCATAAAAATTCGTATCTGTCCTCCATTACTGTTCACCATTCTTGGCGCTTCGTAAGACATTAAGGAAACTGGATTCTCTGGGAGGTAAGGCACTAATTCAGAAGATACAAACAATATCTTTTTACCATTCATAAACACTTTCTTTTTCTTATCTGAAAAACGTAGCTGCAAAAATACAAAAATTATGCCGATTAGCAGTATTTATAGTATTTTTGCACGCTTTTGAACCGCTACATGCACATATTTGAACAAAAAAAGGAACTTGATTCCTTCTTGCAAGAAGAAAGAAACAAAAACCATGCTATTGGTTTGGTTCCCACCATGGGAGCTTTGCACCAAGGCCATCTTTCCTTAGTAAAAACTGCACTTACGGAAAATGATTTGGTAGTTGTAAGTATTTTTGTGAACCCCACACAATTTGATAAAAAAGATGATTTGGAGAAATATCCAAAAAATCTAGAGCAAGATTTTAATCTATTAAAGAGCGTTTCAAAGCATATTGTTGTTTTTACCCCCTCTACTGATGAAATCTATGGCAACAGTATAAAATCACAGGCCTACCAATTTGATGGATTGGACAAGGTAATGGAAGGCGAGTTTAGAGAAGGACATTTTGATGGTGTTGGAACCATTGTAGAATTGTTCCTTAAAACCGTTTCCCCAGACAGGGCCTATTTTGGGGAAAAAGATTTTCAGCAATTACAGATTATTAGAAAAATGGTAGAGTCCAAGAAGCTGCCATATCATATTATCGGTTGCCCTATAGAGCGGGAATCCAATGGATTGGCCATGAGTTCCCGCAATGAGCGTTTGTCAAAAAAAACAAGGGAAGAAGCAAGTTTTATCTACAATACACTACTAACTGCCAAGACAAAATTTGGCACGGAAAGTGCTTATCATATTACGGAGTGGGTTAAGTCCCAGTTTGAACAAAATACTTTTTTGAAATTAGAGTATTTTGAAATTGCAGATGAAGACACACTTACTCCAATGCTTAAAAAGCAGGTAGATAGAAAATACAGGGCGTTTATAGCCGTTTACGCAAATGACGTTCGCTTAATAGACAATCTAAGATTGAATTAATTAATTTTGCGCCATGCAAGTACAAGTTGTAAAATCTAAAATTCACAGGGTAAAAGTTACCGGAGCAGACCTTAACTATATAGGCAGCATAACCATTGACGAAGATGTAATGGATGCCGCAAATATCATTAGAGGAGAAAAAGTTCAAATTGTGAACAACAATAATGGCGAACGATTAGAAACCTATGCCATTCCTGGCCCAAGAGGGTCTGGTGAACTTACGCTGAATGGAGCCGCCGCCCGCAAAGTTGCAGTGGGTGATGTATTAATACTTATAACCTATGCATGGATGGACATTGAGGAAGCAAAATCCTTTAATCCAGCATTGGTTTTCCCTAATGAAGAGACCAACCTTTTGAACTAATTTTGAACAGTTCTCTCAAAAAGATTCTAAAAATAGCTGTTCCAATCCTTATTGGAGTGGGGCTTGTTTTCTACTCTTTTTCCTCAACTTCGCCAGAGGATCGGGAAAAGATCCTTGAATCAATCCAAAATGCAAATTTGGTTTGGGTCTTTTTATCCATTTTTATAGGTATTTTAAGTCATGTCTCAAGAGCCATTCGTTGGAATTACCTTTTAGCCCCGTTAGGTCACAAGCCAAGGCTTATTAATAATGTTCTTATCATCTTAATAAGCTATTTTGCCAATACATTGGTTCTTAGGTCTGGTGAATTCTTAAGAGCAACCGCCTTAAATACATACGAAAACGTACCTTTCGAAAAAGGTTTTGGCACCATTGTTACCGAAAGAATTATTGATGTAATAATGCTTTTGTTGATTATAGCCGCGGCGCTTCTTTTTCAAACCGATGTCATCTTGGGGATTCTTCAGGAAAATGGAATAGGACTGGTAGGCTCCCTATTGCTTTTGTTGGTTGGAGTCCTTGGCCTATATATTGCCATACGAATAATTAAAAAGTCAACTTCCAATTTTGCCATTAAGATCAAAACATTTCTAAACGGGCTTTTAGATGGTGTGCTTAGTATTTTTAAAATGAAGAATAAAGCCGCCTTTATTTTTCACACCTTCTTTATTTGGGCCTGTTATATTGGTATGTTTTGGGTCATCAAATTTACCGTGCCTGAAACCACCGAGCTCCCATTGGGTGCTTTTCTTGTGGCATTCGTTGCTGGCGCTTTTGCCATGGCTGCAACAAACGGTGGGTTAGGACTTTTTCCAATAGTGGTGACCGCAGCACTATCTGTTTATGGGGTAAGTAAAACCTCTGGAGATGCTTATGGTTGGATCATGTGGACAGCCCAAACACTTATGGTGGTTGTTTTTGGCACAATATCCTTTATTGTCTTACCGTTATTGAATAGAAATCGGTAAACCCCTACCACATTAAAACTTGACCAAATGAAAAGATGTCTATTTCTACTAATAGGCCTACTATGTTTTAATCTTGGCGCCCAAGTAAAAAAAGAAATTTTTGAATCGTTCAAGCTCCAGGAAAGAAGAGGGGTATCCTATTACTTTCCTGAAGATTATTCCGATGAGAAAAAATATCCATTAATCGTTGTATTGGATGCTGAATATCTTTTTGATATTGTTGTTGCCAATGCAAAATTTTACAGCAAGCATCATAGAATGCCGCAAGCTATTATTGTAGGTATTGATCAAGCTGAGGATGATATTCGTTGGGAAGATTGTGATTTTGAACAGACCACAGGCTTGCCCACAGAAAAAGGGGCCCAGTTTTATGAATTCCTTGGCACAGAACTAATTCCATACCTGGAAACAAATTATAACATTGCTCCCTTTAAAATGTTTGCGGGCTATGACATCACCGCAAATTTTGGTAACTATTTCCTTTTTAAGGATAAATCGCTTTTCAACTCTTACCTATCCATTTCGCCTGTGTTAGCTATAGAAATGGAAAGTCGAGTTCCTTCACGTCTATCAGATTTAAATCAAGAAATTTTCTATAACATCATTTTAGAAAAAGAAAAAACGGAGGATCGGCAGCGTATACTTCAAATGAACAATGCAATCAAATCAATAGATAAGGAAACGCTTCATTACTTTTTTGATGAATATAATGATGCCGACCATGTCTCTATTGCCGCCTATGGCATAAGTAAGGCTTTTGATAATGTCTTCAAAATATTTAGACCTATCAGTCCAAAAGAATACAAAACTGAAATTCTAACATCGGATGAACCCGTTTTCAAATACCTGGAAGATAGATACAACATGATAGAAAATCTCTTGGGCTTCAAAAAGCCGGTAGAACTGAATGACATCATGGCTATTTATGCTGCTTGTCTTAAAAAAGAAGATATAGAATCATTAAAGCCATTGGCCGAACTCTGTAAAAAGCAATTTCCAGATACCATGCTCGGATTCTATTTTGAGGGTGAATACTATGAGGAATTGGGAGAGCCCAAAAAAGCATTCAAAACATTTGAAAAGGCATTTCAAATGGAGGAGATTGACTTCTTGACCAAAGACATGGCACTTGAAAAAATAGATGCGTTAAAAGCTGACTTTGGTTACTAAATTGCCGAATTTTTAGCACAAGGGATTCTACAAACAATCCATCAAAATCGATATCTTTAGCCAAAACCAAAAAGGTTAATGGCTAAAATTAAAACTGCTTTCTTTTGTCAAAATTGTGGCGCTCAGCATGCTAAGTGGGTTGGGCAATGTTCTTCTTGCAAACAATGGAATACCATTGTGGAAGAAGTAGTTCAAAAAGAAGAGAAAAAGGGTTGGAAAAGCAACTCTAATTCAGTAAAAAAAGCTTCAACACCTTTACGAGTTTCTGAAATAACCAACGAAAAGGAAATTCGATTAGATACCCAAGATCAAGAATTTAATAGAGTTTTAGGTGGAGGACTTGTACCTGGTTCTCTAACCTTATTGGGAGGTGAGCCTGGCATAGGAAAAAGCACTTTACTCCTACAAATAGCACTTAAGCTAGCATACAAAACCCTGTATGTGTCCGGTGAGGAAAGCCAGAAACAAATAAAAATGCGTGCAAACCGCATTCACCCCAATAGTGAGAATTGCTTTATCCTTACCGAAACCAAAACACAAAATATATTTCAACAAATAGCTGCCTTAGAACCGGACTTGGTTGTTATTGATTCTATCCAAACATTACATACAGATTATATTGAATCCGCAGCAGGAAGCATCTCACAAATAAGGGAAAGCACCGCCGAACTTATCAAATTTGCAAAGGAAAGTAGTACTCCAGTAATTTTAGTCGGTCATATTACTAAAGACGGCACTATAGCTGGGCCTAAAATATTGGAGCATATGGTAGATACCGTGCTTCAGTTTGAAGGTGATCGTAATTATGTGTACCGAATTCTCCGTTCACTTAAAAACAGATTTGGTTCCACAGCAGAATTAGGCATTTACGAAATGCAAGGAAGTGGTCTACGCGAAGTAAACAATCCATCGGAAGTACTGATTTCAAAAAACGATGAAGACCTAAGTGGAACAGCAATTGCCGCTACAGTTGAAGGCATGAGGCCTTTACTGATTGAAATACAAGCTTTGGTGAGCACTGCAGTTTATGGCACTCCACAACGCTCGGCTACTGGGTTCAATGCTAAACGATTGAATATGCTTTTAGCAGTTCTTGAAAAAAGAGCAGGTTTTAAACTAGCTGCAAAGGATGTTTTTCTTAATATAACAGGGGGAATCTCTGTTGACGACCCGGCCATTGATCTCGCCGTTTTAGCTGCAATTTTATCTAGCAATGCGGACATTCCTATTGAAAAAGGAACTTGCTTTGCTGCGGAAGTTGGTCTGGCTGGAGAAATACGACCCGTACAGCGTGTAGACCAACGCATCCTAGAAGCTGAAAAATTAGGTTTTACTCAAATTTATGTTTCCAAAACCAACAAGATTGGTCTTAAAAACACTTCCATTCAGGTGCTATTGGTTTCCAAAATAGAAGATGTGGTCAGTTCACTATTCTAATCACTGCTAGTTTTCTAAATCTTATCTTTTTATATTTAGAAAACAATCCTCGTGAAAACTTCGCCCTGTTGTATTTTTTTGATTGGTATACTTTTTCTCAACTGTACCAAAACTGCCAATGATCCAAGTGACAAGGAATATCATACCACTTGGCAATACTATCTTGGTGACCCTGAAAGATCACACTATTCAACCCTAGACGAAATTGATACTCTTAATGTAAATAAGCTTCGTTTAGCATGGAAGTATAAAAGTGGTGGGATGCAAGAAGAAAGAACTACACAAATTCAAACCAATCCACTAGTTGTTGACAACGTTCTTTACGGAGTAAATGCAGCAATTGAACTTTTTGCCCTTCATGCTGGAACAGGTAAGGAAATCTGGAAATTTAGTCCTTCGTTAAAAGATAATTCTGGTCTGGGAGTTAATAGGGGTCTGGTTTTTTGGAAATCTGAAAAAAATGAGGGAAGCCGTCTATTTTTCACTTCGGGCTCCAAGTTATTTGCAATAGATGTTGAGAATGGCAAACCAATCACTTCTTTTGGAAATGAAGGTAGTATTGATTTAAGGGAAGGTCTTGGAAGGGACCCTGAACAATTATCTGTAGTTTCAAACACCCCTGGTGCCATCTATAAAAACCTTTTGATTCAGGGAACCAGAGTTGGCGAAGGTCCAGGTTCCTCCCCTGGTCACATAAGAGCATATAATGTGCTAACTGGAGAGATTGAATGGACATTTCATACCATTCCACAACCTGATGAATTTGGTTATGATACATGGCCCAAAGATGCCTATAAAAGTGTTGGAGGAGCCAATAGCTGGGCAGGAATGGCAATGGATACAGAAAGAGGCATCGTCTATGTTCCCACAGGATCAGCAGCGTTTGATTGGTATGGAGGTGATCGCAGTGGAGCGAATCTTTTTGCCAATTCATTGTTGGCCCTTAATGCAAAAACGGGTGAGCGAATGTGGCACTTTCAAATGGTGCATCATGATATGTGGGACAGAGATTTACCTGCCCCTCCAAACTTATTGACTATAAAACGAGATGGTAAAGATATTCCCGCGGTGGCTCAAGTAACAAAAAGTGGACACGTATTTATATTCGATCGGGTAACAGGCGAGCCACTATTCCCTATTGAAGAAAAGTCATATCCCAAATCAAAATTGAGTGGAGAACAAGCTTTTGAAACTCAACCTTTACCGCTTAAACCAAAACCATTCGCAAGGCAAGTTCTTACAGAAAATGATTTGTATGACCCAAACCGAAAAGCCTTTGTGGATGATTTGGTGGACAAGGCCGGAAGCGATGATTCCCCTACTGTTCTAGAAAAATTTAACTCAATTACATCCCAAGGTCAATTTGTTCCTATTGATACAACTGGGGTAGTTCTTTATCCAGGGGCAGATGGAGGTGCAGAATGGGGAGGTGCAGCTTTGGACCCTACCACAAGTGTTATGTATGTGAATTCAAATGAAATGGCATGGATCGTAAAAATGAAAGCTCTTAACTCTAATAACACAGATAGTCAGAATTTAGGCCAATCATTAACACAAATACATTGCGCTCGCTGCCATGGTGGAGACCTTCAAGGGTTAGCTGGAATTCCTGAACTTCAAAATGTAAATCTGCGATTGGGTTCCGATTCTATTAAGACCACACTGAAAAAGGGGAAAGGTGCCATGCCGGCAATGCCTAACCTAACTGAAGAAGAAATAAATGAAATAACTTTTTTTCTAACCAAACTTGAAAAAGAAACTGACCATAGGGCAGAAAAAATAACCTTGGATGTTCCTTATGCCCTTTCTGGTTTTGGACGTTTTAAGGATGATAGAGGTTTTCCAGTAGTTAAACCGCCATGGGGAACCCTAAATGCCATCAACTTAAATACTGGCGAATACCTTTGGAAGGTTCCTTTGGGTCATGAAGAAAAATTAAATGACCCTAACGTTCCTGTTTCTGGAATCGAAAATTATGGTGGTCCCGTTATAACTGCAGGAGGCGTTTTGTTCATTGCCGCTACTAAAGATGAGAAAATCCGCGCTTTCAATATGAAAACAGGCAAATTGTTATGGCAAGATGATTTGCCCGCAGGGGGTTATGCAACCCCAGCAACATACCAAGTTGATGACATACAATATTTGGTCATCGCATGCGGAGGTGGTAAAATGGGAACTGCCTCAGGTGATGAATATAGAGCGTACGCTTTAGAATAAGGTGAATTAAGGCGCTGGATTTGGAATTTCGTTATGAATAGCCTCAATCCCGCTTAAGACCTCATCTGAAAGTTCAACATCTATGCTCCCAATGTTTTCCTTTAACTGCTCCATTGTTGTAGCACCAATAATATTACTGGTTACAAAAGGTCTGGAGTTTACAAAAGCTAAAGCCATCTGGGCAAGACTCAATCCATTGTCCTCAGCCAATTTGTGATACTTTTCGGTTGCCAAATTAGCAATATCACCACTGTATCTGTTATAATTGGGGAAAAGAGTGACTCTTCCTTTCCTAGGTTTATTCCCTCCCAAATATTTTCCACTCAAAACTCCAAAACCAAGAGGAGAATATGGCAACAAGCCAATATTTTCTCGCATTGAAACCTCAGAAAGGCCAACCTCAAAAAGTCGGTTTAGGAGATTGTACGGGTTTTGGATAGTCAGCATTCTTGGTAAACTCCTATGCACCTTGCTTTCTTCCAAAAAACGCATAGCTCCCCAAGGGGTTTCATTGGAAATTCCGACCTGCCTTATTTTTCCTTCGGAGATTAAGTCACGTAGGGTTTCCAGAATTTGATGGATATTATCTTCCCATCCATCTAAAGCATGGGCATTATATCCGCGCTGTCCAAAATAATTGGTATTCCGTTCGGGCCAGTGCAATTGGTAAAGATCTATGTAATCCGTTTGAAGTCTTTCTAGACTTCCTTCAACAGCTTTTATTATGGATTCTTTACTAAACCCAGTTGTTCTAATAAATTTGGTAAAATCCCCTCTTCCGGCAATTTTTGATGCCAAGACCACTTTGTCCCTATTGCCTGTTTTCTTAAACCAGTTGCCTATAAATTCTTCAGTCACTGCATAGAGTTCTTTCTTCGCAGGTACGGGATAAAGTTCAGCTGTATCAAAGAAATTGATTCCCTGTTCCAAGGCATAGTCCATTTGTTCATGACCTTCATCTTCTGTATTCTGTCTTCCCCATGTCATGGTCCCCAAACAGATTTTACTTACCTTAATATCGGTATGTGGAAGTCTGGTGTATTTCATCTAGCTATTTTTTTAGACTTGCAAAAGTACTTAATCCTTACTTCTGGCTTTTAAAGCAAACGTTATTTTTCTACTTCTAAAAGGATTGGGCAATGATCGCTATGCTTTGCATCAGACAAAATTACCGAGCGCTTTAGTCTATCTTTTAATGATGAGCTTACCATTCCATAGTCCAAACGCCAACCCTTATTATTCGCCCTTGAATTTGCCCTATAACTCCACCACGTATAATTGTGCGGCTCTTCATTGAAATGTCTAAAACTATCGATAAAGCCACCATCCATAAAGTTGCCAATCCACTCCCTTTCTACAGGTAAAAAGCCTGATACATTTTTGTTGCGGACCGGGTCGTGAATATCAATAGCTTCATGACAAATATTATAATCGCCACAAACAATCAAATTAGGCCTCTCATTTCTTAGTTCATTGGCGTACTTATGAAAATCTGCCATATAGGTAAGCTTAAATTCCAAGCGATCCATATTGGTTCCAGATGGCAAGTACATGCTCATTATGGATATATCACCAAAATCAGCTCGTATATTTCGTCCCTCAAAATCCATATAGTCAATCCCGGTGCCGTATTCTACATGATCTGGTTCCTCTTTACATAATAGGGCAACACCGCTATACCCTTTCTTTTGGGCACTAAACCAATAATGATGTTTATAGCCCGCAGCCTCAAACAAAGACACATCTACCTGCTCCTTCATGGCTTTGGTTTCCTGTAAGCAAACTACATCTGGACCCACAGCTTGCAACCAGTCTATAAAACCTTTGTTTAAAGCTGCCCTAATTCCATTTACATTATACGATACTATCTTCATCCTTAAATTTTCCCTAAAAATAACCAATGTGTTTGGCTCTTTAAAATTGAACTATTTGATGGACATGTTTTAAATTTGATTTTTGGAACGCTAATTGATTATTCCTGTTGGATTTAAAATCGTTATCATGAAGAATTTATTGTTTTTGGGCTTTTTGCTTTCTAGTTGTTTTATGGTTGCCCAAGCGTATCCGGCATTTAGCAATAACCACGAGATAAAATTTAACGCTGGGCTTTTTATAGCTACCAGTACTATAGAAGGTTCTTACGAATATTATTTAAGTGAGGATACCAGTTTTGGAGGAACCGTCTATTTTGATAACAATGCTACGGATTACAATGGGGATTTTGGAATTGGCGCCAACTTTAGGGCATATTTTGGATACCAACCCCGTAGTGGTTTTTTTGCCGAAGCTTTTGGCCTTTATTATACCGGAGATGATGATGAAGCAGGAGATCCTTTGGCATTCAGGGACAACGAGTACAGCACAGTGGCATTGGGTCTGGGCTTGGGGAACAAGTGGGCAACCCGAAGTCAAAAATTCACCTTGGAAATTCATGGTGGATTTGGTAGAAATGTCAACCCAGAAGATTTTCAGGATACATTTATGTATCGAGCGGGTTTATCCGTAGGCTTCAGGTTTTAATCCTTAATTTTAAGGTCTAATTTTTATAGATGACAGCCTTATTATTAATTGATCTCCAACTGGGTTTACAGGAAGTGGACTATTATGGAGAAGAACGCAGCAATCCTCAGGCAGAAATCAATTGTCAAAAAATCTTGGAAGCCTTCAGAGCAAAAGATCTACCAAGATTTCATATTCAACATTGTTCCACAAATCCTGAATCTCCATTGCATCCAACTAAAAAAGGAAATGCTTTCAACCCTTTAGTTGAACCCAAAGATGGCGAACCAATTATACAGAAAAATGTCAACAGTGCATTTATAGGCACGGATCTAGAGTCCCAGCTCAAAGACAAAAAGATTACAGATGTGGTCATTGTTGGGCTAACAACTGAACATTGCGTTTCTACCTCAACCAGAATGGCTTCCAATCTTGGGTTTAATGCCACATTAATTTCTGATGCCACTGCTTCTTTCAATAAAATTGGAGTTGCAGGAGAAAAATACAGTGCAGAAGTAATTCACAATATTGCATTGACCAATCTTAAAGATGAATTTGCAACCATAAAGGATACAGCATCCTTTTTAAAGGAACTATAGAATTAGTTGCTATTTTTATAGTTCTCTCTCAAACATCATTTTATGCTTCAATATGCAGTTGTTTTTATTTTTTGCCTTCTTATGAATGTCCCTAATGGCTTAGCTCAAGAAAAGCCACTTAGAATAGGCGTAGCGGGTCTTACCCATACGCATGTGCATTGGGTTTTAGGTCGGGAAGATATTGGCGATATCGAAATTGTAGGAATGGTGGAACCTAATCGAGATTTGGCCGAACGCTATTCAAAACAATATGGTTATTCCATGGATTTGGTCTTTAATACTTTGGAAGAAATGATTGCTGCAACAAAACCCGAAGCAGTCACCGCCTTTGGGACCATCTATGCACATTTGGAAGTAGTTGAAGCCTGCGCTCCAAAAGGCAATCATGTCATGGTGGAAAAACCTTTGGCGGTAAGTTTACAGCACGCCAAGCAAATGAAAGCTCTTGCCGAAAAGCATAATATTCATTTGCTGACCAATTATGAAACCACTTGGTACCCAACCAATCATAGGGCAAAAGAATTATTAGATCA